>Ga0209138_1000090_pt1 | contig 87414 bp, 62 predicted proteins | sample SaaInl3SG_22_DNA_FD_184645 | JGI IMG/M metagenome (GOLD analysis project Ga0209138, IMG submission 184645) | Marine microbial communities from expanding oxygen minimum zones in the Saanich Inlet - ESP_153SG_22_DNA (SPAdes) (version 2) | ecosystem: Environmental > Aquatic > Marine > Intertidal...
TTTCTACAAGTTCAGTTGTACTAAATTCCGAACCTACATTAATATGCCACCATCCTGAATGATAGTTGTCTGTAATTTTTAATTGTCTTTCATAATCACCAACTAGCACACCGTTTTGGTAAATTGATCCTGTATCTAAAAATGATCCGTTTAGATTATTTAAATAGATAGTCATTTGATTTTCATCATTTACATAACGATAAACAATTGTAGCTTTTGCAGTATCGGTTGTAATATCGCTTCCGGCTGATGGAATAGATAATGCACTTTGAATATGTACAACAGCTTCTACTTTATGAACAATTTCGTGGCTACCATTAATAAATGCTTCATTTAAAACTGCATCTCCATTAAATGGTGCAATACCTGCGGCTGTTGCTGTTGTATACCTATTCCATTTTAATTCAAGAACGTCTCCGGGCTTAGTTCCTTCAAACTGCTCAGTTTGCGCTCTAATTAGAATGTGATCAGCTGGTGCATCTTCAATAGTATAATTTCCTCTGACCATATATTCAACATCAGGATAAGATTGATCATTACTGTCGTATTCATCAATTTTACTCTGTTGATTTGATGCATGGCTCAAGAATTGTTGTATTGTATCAGCATCTTGAACTTTTCTAGATTTCCATAACTGTGATCTATACAACACAATATCATTAATATTGTATGCTACAGTATTTTTATAATCACCTCTAAATTTACTTTTTACATTAGATGCGTTAGGCGATCCTACAGCAATATATTGACCGTCTGGTGATATTGAAACACTTGATCCAAATCCGCCACCAGAATCAAATAGTCCTGTAAATTCGTCAATTTGTTGTCTAAGACCAAAGTCTGTATTATCGCTAGGTCTAGCAAATACATAAACACTACCATTTAGGTCTTTAGGTGCCGAAATTGCTATTGTATTATTGTTAGTCGAAACACTAATGTCAGAACCAAAATCTTTGTCAGTACTATCCAATAGGCCGGCTGTAACATTCTTAATATCTGGTTTTAATTCATATACTTGTTTATTCTTTAAAACAATCCACTGACCTGTATCATCGTCATCTACCCAGATAGTATCAGTAATAGATGTTTCACCTGTTAGCGAGAATGTTGCAGGAGCATCAATAATAGCGTTTGCGTCGGAAAGTCTTGACAATCTAACTGGTTTAAAGAATGTAACATATCCTTTAATATCATCTAACTCTGTTGATTCGCCTTCAGTTGACAATACAATTTTATTAAGATTAATTTCTGCAATTTTATAAAAGCCGTCTGTAGTTGCGTCAGTATCGACAATACCGATAATATCTCCAACAGCAAATTTTGTTTTACGGTTAAGAGTAATAGTAAACTGGCCGCTTGAAGTTGCAGTTACACTTTTAATTACAAAGTTTGTTGTATCGTGTTTATACACTCCCCACGTTTGCTGACTTTTATCGTTAGCTGTCCAAACAAACTCACCTGTATCGATTGCTGAAAGAGGTTGTGTTAATAAATCATCATAGTTTAATAATGATAGTTTTACATCGTTTGTATTTACATAACCTGCTGTTTTTGTATAACTGTTATCATCATTAAAATATTTTACTGGAAATGGCTTATGATCATAATTTTTAGATTTTACATAGATGTTATTTCTATTTAATCTATATACAAGACTTGTATCTTGCGGGTCAATCTCATTAACAAGTTCCACTGTTTGCGGTTCTTGTCTATACTTAGATTCGTCAAGAATAATGTCAAACTGGTCGTCACCAGATGTTGCTCCGTAACGCCCAAGTCTTACTGCCCATTCTTCAAAAAATTCTAAACTGTCTTTATTTGCACTACCTAATTTATCAAATAACTTAGTAAGTACATTTTTAGTTCCTTTATCCTGAATTGCTCCTTGGAAGAATTTAAACTGACTTACATCGTCATTAATAATATTTTCTAAATAACGGCGTTTCTGATATCCAATTAAATGCTGTGCTAAACGCTGTTGCTCTGTATCAAAGTTATCTGAATCGAGATCATAGAAATCTGTAAACTGTTTTGCTTTATAATCCCAGTTAGGTAGCAAACGCTGTTCTGGTTTTTCATTTAACTTAACAAAACTTCTTTCGTTAAAAATTTCTGTTCCAACAACATTAACTTTTGCAACATAATAATATTGTTTATGTTTTACTAATGCTCCAATAGAATAGTCTTGCCATGATGTCCAGTCTTCGATTTTAGCATCATCAAATATAAAGCCAGGAATATTATAAGAACCATTCCAGTCATCTGAGCGATAACCTTTAACTTTGATTCGTTCTTGTCTGTATCCTTGGGCTCTATTATAGATAACATCATTAAAGACTGTTTTGTTGTCAATAATAACTGCATGTTCGTGTTGTACAACAGGAACTTTTAAATGGAATATTCCATCTTCAGTGTTTTTAACATAAATGCCAAATGTATTAGTATTGTCTCTTTCTGTAGTTGCAAAATCAGCAAGCAATCTTTTACCATCAGCTTTTAACAAACTATAATCATAAAAATTATTATAAATGTCGTCGACTACAGTGTATGGTTCTTCGAACTTAACTTGTCTTGCACTCGGACTTAATGTAATAACAGTTCCGCTATCCCAATTCTGAGTAGTCCAGAACATAAATTCTTTTGCAGATAATGTCCAGTTTTCAATTTCTTCTATATTTTGATTGAAAAGATCAAATTTAAATCCTTTACTATCTAAAAACTTTTCGTAACCAAGAATAATATCAACTACACCTTGAATATCACTTACTAATGTTCCGTAAGGAACTTCAACAACAGTTCTAGTATCAAAATTCTTAGAGAAAAATGCTTGTGCGCCGCCTTCTTGCGGAAGTTCAGCTAATTTCTGAAAATTATCTAAATTAAATGAAGCTCCAGAAGTATGACCAACTTTTACTCGGTAGTATACATTATTGTTTTCTACAATTTGTCCAACTTCATAAAACTTACCACTATCCCAAGTTAGGAAAGATTCGCTTACTCCGCCAACACGCACTAATCTGTCGTTGTTTTTTCTTGTAACAGCATATGTTTTAAAGAGCGGTAAATCTCTATCGTATCCTCTAATTACAAAACCTTGAGGTACAATTTCTATAATCATTCCACTGTATGAATATACATCAAGTGGTATACTCTTTGTTAGCTGAATTTTATAGTTTTCGTCTGGTACAAAAACATTTCCTTCATTAGTAGGAGTTCTAGCATCAAGAATTAATCTAAATTTAGACTTCTGTGTAAAGCCTCCAATTTTAGATGCTAACTTGTTTTGTAAGGAAGTTAATTCCTGTTGATATACTCCAAATTTTAGTGTTTCATTTTGGGCCAAATAGCCTTGGATATGATTTATTATACCTGCTGTAAACACTCTTGAATTATCAGATGCACTGTTTGGAAATTTTAGTTTATCTAATTTAATTCTTTTACTAGTTTCGGTATAAACTAATTCACCAGCGGCATTACGTTTAATTCTACTTACATCAAATGCAATACCAAAAAACTGTGCTGGATTATTAATTGCCCATGATGCCATTAGCGCAAAAGGATAATGTGAACTGCGGCGCCATGCTGTTTCAACTGGACCTTCGTCTCCAAATATATATCCATCACTATAACTTGAATCAAGTCCAGACAATGCTATTCCAGATAAGTTTGGCGGTAGCAAGTTTCCTTGGTCGTCAGTTGGAATATAATTAGCAATTTCTAGATTTTTAAATTTATTTCTATAAACAATTTTTGTATTTGGAGCTCTAACAACACCGTTGGCCATATCTTTCCACAATAGTAAATTATTTCTTGTGTATGGCGCTGTTCCGTATTCATTATCGAACCAAGAAGGTTTTTCAGTTAGTCCTAAAATTTCCCAAGGATGGCTATGTGGTCTGTCTGTATTGTAGAAATCTTTATAAATTGCTCTCCAGAAGCCTGGAAGAGATTGATCATCAATGTCAGCCCATTTACTATAGCTAAATGTAAATCCGTTAGTTCTATCAAATCGAGTATTTGCAGAATAATCAGGAGTTCCAACTGTTTCTAACCACCTATTAAATTCAGAAATTAATGTTCTAGCAGTACCGTAACGAGTAAATCCTGTTTTGCGAGATTTTGTTTCAATAAAATCAGCAATATCAAATACGTCTTCGTTGTATTGCTGTTTTAAGTTAGCATAGATTCTTCTTTCAAAATCTAATAGTAATCTGTCTCTGTAGTCGCCAAAGCACTTCCACAACGAACCATCGTGACCTTGTAACATTGGCTGTGCGCCTGGCCATGCTTCAAATGTATTAACATCGTTTGTAGCATGATTTGCAGAACTTGCAGGCATAAAGAATAATTGATTACATCCTGCAAACAAATGATCGTGAGCAACACCTGCTCCACCATTTGCAGTATCGTATGCAATTGCATCTGCTTCTGATGTAAACACTGGATAGAACCAACCAACTTTGCCTTTAAAATTTTGCGTAGTAGTTTCGTCTCGTCCATATACCTTATAGGGCCCAGTAACTTCAGTTACAACATTGATATATGTATCGTCTAAAAATATTTCAGGTGTATACTTAGGATATAATCCTAACTTAGTAGGTGTTGGAGGTACCCAACAACCATCTGTTGATTCAAATTCATATACGTCTAAAATATCATTATTAGCAACAGTTATATTAAGTGTTAAGAAGCCGTCAGTAGTTACAGTATAATCTCTATCTTTAACTAATAAACTTCCATTAAAGTATGGAAGAACTGCATACTGATTTAATTTTGTAAAATCAATGCCGCGCTTCAATGAAAACACAGTCTGTGACTGATCTTCAATCACATGTCGAGTTACTGTGTCACTACTAAACGGAACCATATCACTAAAGTAAAACGGATCTTTATTAGTTTTTACTTCAGTGATAGATTGTAAAATTTTATCAACGTGTATTTTAGTTTCGCCTTCGAATCCTAATTCATTTGCTACACGCAAAAACTCTCTTTTAAATTTGATGTACTCTAGTCCAGAATAGCGAATAGCTCTAATTGCATCAAAATCTTTGTTTGTAGTATTATACAATGCAAGGTTAATTGGTCCACTATGTTGTACAAACTTTAGTCCTAATGGAGTAATATCGCCTAGATCTTTTAAATTACTTGTTCCTGGAAATATTCCATTAAAATCTTTTGCATTGTCAACAATACTGCCTACATGATCTAAGACTTCGCCTAATGTAAAAGTTTCAACATTTTCGTTTAGTGGATTCTTTTCAAAGTTAGTTGGAAACTCGTAGTATCCTCTAGAATTCTTTGTAGTCTTTGTATAAGTTTTTATAACCAACTTATCGCCAACGGTAAGATCAGTATTAAAATTAATGTAGCAATACCCGTTAAATCTATCAACTATGTAATCAGTATTTTCTTTTTTGCGAACATTATTAACGTAGACTCTAATTTCTAAATCAGGAATAGTTGCACTATTATCATAAACATCAATAATAAAGTTATTTGTTCTAGTGTCGACTGTTGGTTGCTGAACAACCGGTTGTACTGATTTAGTAGCCGCTTTAGTCCATGCTGACACGCTGTTATATGTAGTTCTATTAGAATATTTTCTTAACAGTCCTGTGTCAGTGCTTACGTTTAATACATCAGTTAAAACATCATACCGGTATGTATCTGATAACAAATTAAAGTCAAATACAATGTCACCACTATTTTCAATTGTTCTATATGATAGTGGAAAACCTAATTCAGTATCAGCAGTTCCTGTTCCTACTTTATAACTAAAAATTTTGTTACCAACAAAAGAACTTCCATCTAATGTTGAAAGTGCTATACCTTGGTCGTTATAAAGATCAAATAATGGTTGCTGATTTACAGAAATTTTATCTTGTGCTTGCTTCCATACTAAACCAGTATAGTAAAAAACTTTACCTTTAAACTTCACACCTGCTTTAACTAATACTGTTTCATTTTCCAACGGAGTAGTATCAGTAGTTTCAACTAGTGTAATTTGTCTACTACCGTTATGAGAGATAAATTTAACTTCATAAATTTTACCATTAACTAACGAATCAGGATCTGCTGTAAACAACACCCTCATACCGTTTACAAGTTCAATGCCGTCAACAAAATAACCTACTTGACCTTCAATATCTGAAAATACATCCTTTGTTACAGTATCAACTAAGTCAACAGAACCTTTTGCTTCGGTTCCATAATTGAACAGTTTTAAACCCGCTTCAAATTCAATGATAGGTCTTGTAGCTCTATAATTTTGATCAAGTTCAACTGGAACATTATTAATTAATGCAGTAGTTTCAATAACACTTTTATGCGTCCACTTATTGTAACGAGACCATTGGTTTCTATCTTTGGCTGCTCTGTTGATAACAATATAATCTTTAAGAGTAGCATATGATGTTGCTTCGTCAAACGGTAAATCAGCAAAGCCTTGCATATCGTATTCTACACCTTGGTCTAACAAGTAATCTGCTGTAATAACCAAATCAGATTCTGAAATTAGTTTAATACTACTACCAACACCTTCAACATACCATGTTCCGGTTGCATAAATTTCAGGAGTTACTTTTCCGTAAAAGTTAACTCGCATACCATTGGATAATTCATATCCGTTTTGCATAGTATACGTTTTTTTACCTAAAATTTCTGTGCCAACATTAATTTCTGTAGCATCTATAATATCCTTAATGATAATTAATCCTGATGCTTCGATGTCATTGTCATTTGTATAATACAAATAATCAGGTGATTCTAAATCTACAACAAATGTAAATTGACCTTGTTCTACACTCTGTTGACTTACTCCAACGTTATATAAATTAGTATTGTCTTTAACAGATCTACTTGTTCTAATTGACAACGGCATGTCAAGTGTATTAATATCAAATGTATAAGTTTGACCTCTATACAATGTTAGTGTAGGATTACTAGTCGGTACATCCGGATTAAACGTATATGCAAAGTTATCAGTATTATCTTGTTTACCTACTGAGAACGTACTAACAATATCAGTTGAACTTCCGTACACTGGAATGGAATCAGGTCCTGATGGTAGCCAGTAGTATTCTCTAAAGTTTACAAACTTGTCCCAATCAATATGTGGATTCCAAGCATAATATTCTTGACTGTTTAGTAAACTATGATTACTTGCTTCGCCATTTCTAATTTTACTAGCATTTACATAGTCTCTGTAATCTCTATAAAACGTAGTATTTCCGATTGCATCTTCAACAAGTGCAACTGGCTCTAGCTGATAGTTACGTCTGTCTCCAGCTAATTCTGCAAGATAGTTGTCTCCTGCTTTATAGGCTTTTGCATTTTTTCTTCCAATAAAGCCGTCAGTTTTTTGTACAACACCAGGTTGCATTAACTGATCTAATGTACTACTTAAAAACTTTTTATTTGCTGTTGTTCTAAAATAGCGAGGCAACATATCAGCAGTATGTCTTTTAGAGTTCTCATCGATTGGAATACCATTTTCATCTTGCGCCATTAGTAACTACTGCCTCCACTACTATTACTACTATTACTACTATTACTGCTCGAACTGCTCGAGTTATTTGCTGTTGTGCTTGTTAACGGTTGACTTTGTATTCCAACATTGTTTGTACCGGTACTAGAAACAACTGCGCCACTTGCTTGAATTTTAGATGCTGTAACTGAATCGATTATTTCTACATCAGCTACGGTTGCATCGCTTACAAATAGTTCATCATTTTCACACTTAATTTCGTATAAACTACCAAATGCTTGTGTTCCTTGTTTAGGAACAATTAGCATGTTCGAAATATCTGGTGCGTTTTGATTCATTACATATGTTACTAATTCGGAAAAATGGAATGTCTCTCCAAAATCCCAATTAGACAATGCAAAAAATTTATTAATTGATGAAATAATTCTCGATTTTAAATCATTATCATTTACTACTTCACCTGTATTTTTTACAATTTTAAATGTTGCTTGCAAAGATGGTTGAGCATGAACACCAAACAACGGCTTATACCTAACTGGATGATAAATTACTTCGTCACTGATTGATTTATATTGATTAATCAATACTCCATAATTTTGATATAATTCGTCCGAGCTTGGTGGTAACGGCTGTGTTTCAATTGTTCCTGCAAGATATTGTCTATAAAGATTATCGTATGATCTTGTTAACATATGTACATCAATAATATTTGAAACACTAGGGTCAATTCTATTACCTTCATCTGCACTGTGTACATACTGGAATCTCAAATTATCTCTACCTACATACGCTTGATAGTCTGAAGTTAGTGTTAATAAATTGTTTGTTAAAACTTTAAAGTTTTTATTGTTTACAATATAAAAAACTTGTCCTTCGGGATAATCTACATAAGATCCTATTTCAGTTTCAGTGTTAACTACAATAATACTGCTACCTTCTGCATAGTAATTGTATTTGTAAAATCCTTGATCTGTTTCAACACGCTTTAAGAAAATATATTTTGTAAGAGGTAATGTTAAAGGTGCAACAATATTATCAAAAATATCCGGATCATCTACACTTCCGTCATCATTAACATCAAAGAAACTTACTTCAACTTTTTTGCTGTTAACATATCCGTCTTGGTTTCTATACTCGTTTACAATTTCCCAAGGAATGTCATTATTAAATGCTATTAGCTGATCAGGTTTTGTATTATAATTAAGAATTGAAACTTTGTCTTTAACTAATTGACCTGTTGCAGAATCATAAATCTTATTTTGTCCGTCAAAGTAAAAAGATAATTCTTTATCACTTTCAAAAATGTATTTTAATCCTCTATTAGTAACTGTATACTTTTCTCCATTTGTTTGGAAAAGGATGATCCAACTAGCATCAAGTTGGTTGTTGGTAACATCACCTGTCTTACCATTACTAAACGCAGATGCAACATTTAAGTTTTCATTAATAATAACACGCCAAATTCTATTAACTTGATCGTATCTTAAACCAAATGTTTTATAAGAAAACACTTGATCAATAATTTGCGATCTAACATCGCTTGTAATATCTTTTACTAGTTTTGGTTTTACTTCTTCAAGAATACTGTTAGCCGGAAGTGTTTCGTTGAATACAATTGGACCAACTCCGGTAACACTATCAACAGTTGTGCCTGCGCCATTAACGCTGATAACTTTAACCCATTTATATGTGCTTGCACCTTTTGCACTAGCATCGCTAGTTAATCCTGTACCTAAAAAGTAAAAACCCGCTGGTGGTTTAAATTTAAGCAATGCACCTGCTTCTAAGAACTTTAATGAACCGCCAGTAAATGTACCTGTTTGATATGGAATATCAGAACTATTAACAAGATATCCTGTACTAATATTCGTGCCTTTAGTTGATTGCACCCATCTAGCATTCAAGTCACTGACAATAATTTTTGCATAATTTGAAAAGTAAAAATTACTAACTGATCTACTTTTAATAATAGGTAAAATTAAATTTTCAATAGTTCCTTCGATATCTGTTTGATTACTAAATGTAAAAGATTGTTTATCTTCAAATTCTTGTCTATATATAATACCATCTGATGCAAATAAGTTTGTACTAGAATACTTTCCAGTTACATCTTTTAAATCAAAATAGCGACTTATTCCACTACTAATTCTGTTAGTTGATTTAACTTTAACAATTTCTTGGTTAACAGTTAACGGAATAATATTATAGTCTTCACCTGTAACCATTCTATTTTGTGTATAATAAGTCTGAGGTGCGTTTTGTCTAATTGAAGGTGTACTTTCGCTAGTAGTAGCGTTAGTAACGTTTTCTTTAAGTTCAAGCCCAAGGGTTAATGTTTCAATAGTACCTGCTTTTGAAATATAATCTAAACTAATGTTAATACTTGTAAGCTCTTCAGGCTTAATTTTCATTGCTCTATTTGCACTAGTTCTATAAAATATTCTAAAGTTGCCTCCTGGAAGGTTTCCAAAAGTACCGTCAGCAAATATTAAACTAATTTCATCATTAGCACGAGTCTGTACAACATAAAAATTTCTAGTACCTTTAGCAACACTATTATAGATTGCATTGTTACCTTCAATTGAACTAACTTTTGTCCAAAGTGATGTTGGAACTCCGCTTGAATTAACTTGATATAACCAAACGTCAGTGTTATTAATATTTTCAGCTTCGATTGCTATTTTTTGATTAGCACTTGGATTATCAACTGTAAACTGTGACGAGCTTAATGCGCCTTGTCTAAAATGTAAAAAGTATCCTGTATTTGAACTTGCTGTTCCACGACCGTCTTCTCTGTAAAGAAATGCTAAACTGTTCCCTGCAACAGGAGGTTCTTCGATCAATTTACTATTGATCAAATCAATATCAGTTGAAACAACTTCAAATTGGGTTGTTAAGCCGTTAACAGCCTTGCTAAATCCAAACACAGGTACGTCAACATTATTAGACTTAAATCTATACTGTTGAGTCAATACACCGTTAATGCTTGCTGTTTTAGCAGGCTTTCCAATTGTGTTATTTTGTGGTAGAGCCGCATTAAGGACTCTTCTAAACTGCTCTGGCCAGTTTGAGTTACTTGGATCATTCCAAATAACTGTTTGGTCAGCAAGATTAAATCCGTTACTATCAAAAATCTCTTCAGTAGTCGATACAGTATCAAATTTAATTAGCCCGTTTGCCGCTTGATTTCTTTTTGGGTTGTATGATAGCATACGTGCAAGACGCAATACACTGTCACGACGTTCTGCTAATTCTAAAAAGTTCTCTCTTGCATTTAAGTCAACACGATAACTAATATTCTGACCTAAAAATGCAATAGTATCAATGAGTGCAAGATATTCCGAAGTATCAATATAGTCGTTAAAATCTTCAGGATAGTTTGTTCTTAGATAGTTAATCATAGAACGTCTTAGTGTGTCAAAGTCGTAACTACGGAATTCCGCATTGCGATAACTTTGGTATACTTTTTTCCAATCTTCTGAAAGAAGTAATCTATTTTGGCGGTCGGTTGATGACATCGGCGTTCCTCTATCTTTTGCTACAGTATTTATTATATTGAATTATAACGGTACTTAATTGTGTCACAAAAGTCCAATATTTTTATCAAACTGTAGTCTTAGATTTTCACTAATATTGTACTGCAAATATGATATTGTACATTCAATCTGTAGTCCTTGTTCGTACTCCGAAACTTGTACAGCTTCAGCCGATGTTCTTGGATCATAATTTACAATATTAGTAACATTTGTAGTAATGGCTTGTTTTAATTCTTCTGTTAGAGGTTCGTATAGTGCGTCCCAAATAATACAACCAAACGTAGGCATTGAAAGTTTTTCTCCTTGCCTAATATTAAAATGATTGATTAAATCTTGTTTAATTAATTCAAAATCATAAAGTTGAAATGAATTAGATTCAGGATTTACTGTGCTAAATCCCCTATATGCCTTTTGTTTTACAGGCGATTTAGGAGCTTTTTGCGATTTAATTTTAATTTGTTTGTATAAGTCTGCCATGCTAGTATTTACCTTTAATAAGGATACCCGTTTGCACGAAGTGTTTCTAATGCCCAAGGATAGTTTGGCAGTGTAGTTCTACTACCGTTGCTTCCCCATGCAACCCTTGCTCCACGAATGTCTACATGAGTAAAAGTATTATAAACACCAATAGCAGTAAATCCATTGTCAATTGCCGCTTGTATAAATGCTTGTCGTTGTGCATTTGATAAACCAGTTTGTACAATATCAACAGCATTGCCTTGAACATGCTGACTGTTTCTTGCTCCGCCAACACTTCGGTTATATTCTGGACTTCTGTAAGCACTAGTAACTTGTAATTGATATCCAACTGCTTGCGATATGCCTTCTAATCCTGTAACAACTTGCGGCTTTACTCTACTATCTACATGTGATAGCCATTTAATATATTGTCCGTCGGCATTGCTAGGTTGGGGGCTAGGATTCTGTTCATTAACTACCTGTGAAGGTTGTGCTCCGGATACTCCGTTTACAGGACTAGTATTATTATATCTATTAGCACTGCCTCCTGAAACTGTTGCGATACCACCATCACCATATTCTGTTGATTCTGTTGTATCTGGATCAACGCCGGCAGCTCTCTCTGCTTCTCTACCTGCTAAAATATCTAATGCCTCAGATTCTGGTCGACTAAAGTTACTAGCACCAATTGCTATTGCAACTGCGTCTGCGGCATCACCTACAATAACTGTACTTTCTCCTTGCGCAGTATCAGTGGTCGGATGTCCTAATAAATCGGGACCTCCTGCATCTGGAGTATTGTTTACAACTGCTTTGCCATTTATAAAAACACCATTGCTTCCTGCACTTAGAGCACCTTCATCGTGGCTGTTTTTATCGCCGTCAACAGCTACTAATTGTCCTGCAACATAAACATCACTTTGTCCGCTGACAACTGTTGTTGCTCCGCAAGACCTAAGATGACCGTTTATATGTACAGCTGGCATTACGTATTTTCTCCTGGTCTGTCAGGTGATCTTTCATCAACTACTGTTGATTCGCCTGACGCTACAGGAGGAGTCGATGTTAATGATGCCAATGGTAGTATTTCACCATTTCTTAATCTAGAGAAAAAGCCTCTTGCACTTGCAATACGCTGAGGTGTTTCTGCGGCTTCGTTTCCGTATCCAACTGCATCTTCAAATGCTTGACCTAATTGGTTAAAGTTATACATACTCCAGTTTCCTCCGCCTCGGCTAGGGAAAGTTTGTATTAGATACGCAACTGCAACTGCTGTAGCAATTTCTGGATCATTTAAAAGGTCAGGATTTTCTACAATTTCAGGATGTCCGGCTAAGCCGCCAAAATCTCTATAATTGTCTCTAAATGTAAGTTGGATAAGTCCTCTGCCTCGATATTTGTAACCTTCATCTGGAGCGTTGCCGTTTCTTCCACCGTATAAGGTATTAGCAATCGCCGCTGGACCTGCGGCAGCAAGTTGTTGTGCAAATTCATCACTTCGAACACGGCTTGGAAATACTTGGCGTAATCGACTTGCAGAATAATTTAGATTTTCACTGTGTGGTTCAAATCCACATTCTCGTTGAATTTGTGCAAGTGCTGACGCTAATGCTTCGGCGTTACCCGGAGTTTGGCCTGCGGCAAGTAATTCTGGATTAGCAGGATTTAGGCACGTAGCCGGATCTAATCCAATTTCTTGTATTAACACATGTAAGAAGTAACGTTGCATATCGTTTACTGGTACAGGCTCTGCAGGTTGCTGGCCTATCGGTCCTGCTTGACCTGGAACTACTGTCTGCGGTGCAGGAACTCTTTGTCCTGTTACAGGATCAATAACTGTTGATTGATTTGCAACATTAGGTCCTGAAGTTGAAGTGTACTGTGGTTGGTTTGCAGGTGAATCAATTAGTGATTGTGCATCTCTGCCTTGACGTGACGGAGCCGGTCTAGCTTGGCTTAGTCCGGGAGTATGCCCTTCTGGATTTAGATTTTCATGTCCATTCCACGGTTCGCGTTCAGGAACACGAATTGGTTGGTTAGCAGGAGTAGCAGTAGAAGCAGTACTTGCTCCAGATGCTTCGTCAGCTTGTGTAGCAGGGCTTGCCGCAGTGTTCATATGGATAGCCGGAGCTGTTTCTCTATGTTCACTACCACTTAAAATACTTGTTCTAAAGCCTGCGGTTAAATTTGTATTACCTTGTGAAGCAATATGCATACTTGCTTGTTTAAATTTTGCTGCCGAGCCTGTAAGAACATCTAGTGTAGTTTGACTCGTAATGCTGTGTGCGCCTGCAACATTAATATGTCCGTCAGCACCAACAAATATCTTAGATGTTGCGCCAACATAAAGATCAAAATTTGCACCGATATCTATTTTTCCGTTTGTTCCGGCTTTAAGATCAAAATTATTTCCTGCGGTTGTTTTCCAATCTCTACCAGCAGTAATGTTTACATCACGCATTGCCTTCATATTAATATCTCTATCTGCATGTACGTTTACGTCATTGGCAGTTCTTAAGCTGATACTATCATCTGCGTAAACATCAATTTTTCCGTTTGCAGTTAGTTCTATCCATGCACTTCCTTGAGCATTGGCAATATAAATTAGATCTTCAGTATTGTGTAATAATATTTGATGACCTGTTCTAGTTCTTAATCTAATATGCTCGTTGTATGGCAAGGTCTGATTTGCTTGAGAAACATTTTCTGGAACAGCATTAATATCATAATATGTTGCTCCGACAGATTTTGCAAATCCAGCACGTAAGACTGTAGGGTCGCCGTCGTCCATTACAAAACTACTTCCGCCTAATCTACTGCGAAAATATTCGATCTGTTCACCTGATGGACCATATCGACCTTTTGGAGATCCGTCTCTTTTATCTAACGGTCCTGGAGTATTCATTCCAAAGACCATGCTAGGAATTTCTCGACGTGCTGTAGAAGAAGTTAATCCTCTAGCTATATCATCAATAAGTCCTTGTCTTGATAATACTTCTAACATCATCGGATTGTGTGGCTTTAAAAACTGTTCAGGATCATTTCCTTGATCACCATGAATTGCTTTATTATATTCGCCTGTTGGTAATGGTCTATTCTTAAATTCGTCAGTTAAATTAGCTTGAACAACTTTATCTGATTTAGTTGTAGGGGTTCCGCTTGGAACCATATAATTCATATATGCATCTTGTACACAACCGATCCAATACCCCTGATTAGATTGTCCTTCTGCAAAAATAACAAGAACTTTAGTACCCGGATCAGGCGGAACTGCCCAGAATCCGTAACTTTGTTGGGTACTGTAATAGGTGTCGTTTCTTCTATTACTACTAACATCATTTACGCCATAAAACGGCATACAATAATCTACAGTGTAGAGTTGTCCTGCTTCATTATCAGCATCTTGCCCTGAAGTTGTATTTGTAAGTAATTGTACCTGCAATGCTCCGCTTCGTTTAGGATCAAGATGACTAATTACTTTGGCCAAAAACGGACCTGGCGGCATTTCTCTTGGTGGTGCACCTGATGATCGTCTATGTCTATTGCTCATTACAAACCGCCTCTAATTCTTCCTGATTGGTCGACATCATTTAAATTACGTTCCGGAACTGTTGTTTCGTTAGTCGGTGTAGGTGAAGGTTCTACTCCTTGATTATTAGAAGGTGCATTAGAAGTTCTAGCACTAGAAGAATAATCAAAATAAACATCAAGAGGACTAAAGACTCCAGGTTGTACTGTAACTGGAGCAGGCGGTGATGCCGGTTGATCTGTAGTACTAGTAGTGCCATCGCCAGTTGTGGTTGGAGTTGTAGTCGGAGTTGTGGTTGTAGTACCGGATCCTCTTAGTCCGTCGCCGGTTGCACCTGATGCGGTTGCGCCGCCTGGTGTAGTACCTGCTGTCGGATTGTTAGTAGGACGCCTATTTTCGTTTCTAGCAGTAGTAATTCTAGTAGCTTCGTCCAAATCAGGAACTTCCCAGTATTGTAGTACTCCGTCACCGTTAACATCTGCTCTAGCAAATGCAACTTCTTCCGGAGTTCCATTAAGTTCTGCTTCTGCAATTCTTCTTTGATGACGCTGTTCTTCTTCTAACATTGCGTCAGTTACTTGTGCACCTGCTCTTGCATTTTGCTGATTTCTTCTTCGCACTGCTTGAATAGTTTGTGTAAACACATTGCCGCTAAATCTATTTGTTACTTCAATAATTTTATATAATCCGCTATAATCTTGTAAACCAATTGACGCACCGTCCATTAAATATCCGCCATTGTCAGGATCTAAATCAATTGGTGTTCTAAAGTTAATTATGATATCTACTTCGCCATTTTGGTGATTCATGGTACCGTCACTGTTGACGTTAAAACTTGGCGATGCGGCTGAATTATAATTGCCTGTGCCACTATCAGCAATGTAGAAAGGATCTCCTAAAACTTCTAATTCAATAGATATCAAATCGCCGCCACTATTTACGATGGCTTCATTAAATGATCGTGCTAATCGCAATCGGGGATCTTCAGTTGTTGCGCCGCCTGTGACGGTATTTAAATTTTGTGGTTCTTCAACTACAGTAGTACCATCACCTTGCGGTGCTCTTGAATTTCCTTGTAGAGCAAGATTTGGTGTTGTATTAGTATTAGATTGCTCGCTTGGTTGGTTTGATCCGCTTCTATTACCTCTGTCAAGCGATATTGATTCATAAAATGCATTATCAAATTTAATATCAAAATTTAATACATCGGTATTTTTACCAGTAAACATATAATTGTATACTTTAGGTGCCTGGGAGTAAAGTTTATCATATCCAGGCGGCACATCGTTCGGCATTTGAAATGCACTTCTGTGAACTCGATATGGTACAACTCTATACAAATAAATTCTTGGCATTCTTCCCATTACTTTTTCGGCAGCGGCATCATTAACAAGATATACTTGAGCTTCAATTTTAAACCAGTCAACCATTCCGTCAGGACGATTAAGTTGCTGTGTAACAGATTTTCCAAATTCGCTTAACAGTACAAGTTCTTCTAATATTTTTTGTAGTTTTGTACCTGCTCTAAATGTAATAGTTCTAAGATTAGGGTCAATAGTTACGCCGCCTCTTTTTAATAATCCGGATTCTGGATCCCAAGCAAAATTTGCAATACCAAATGGTGATCTTCCAGATCCTAACGGGCCTGCTGTTAAAATCGGTGATGAACCAATTCTATTAGGTGTAATGTCACGCCCTGCAATTGTTGCTTTAATGCTTTCGCTTAGTCGACCACGTCTTACTGAATATCCTAATCTATCGTCAATAAATGCTCGTTGTTGTTCAATAATTCTTGCGCCAAAATCTGAATTATCCTGTTGATACCCTGCGGCAGCTAATGTAGTATCAACTGTTGCGAATGCCGTTTGAATAGCTTCTTCGTCAAATTCTATTCTTTCTAATTCACCAGTTGTAGCGGCGCCCGGAATTAAGGATCCACTTGCAATTAAAGAATTTAATCTTGCACTTGTTCCGTCGCCCGGAAATGCAATAATATATTCATCAACTTCAGTTTTTTCTCTAGTTTCATTTCTTCTATTAAGAAGATGTGTATTCCAATGGGTAGCAATACTGTTTAATCCTGTTTGACATATTTCTTGCAAGGTTGATCCTGACACAGACATATTAACAGGAATGCTTTGATTTGCATCTAAAAATGCATCATCGTTAAAAACAGAACATGTAATATCGTACTTGCTACCTTCGCCGTTAACTGTAAAATTACAAGTTACTAATTTTAATGGAAACATTCTTCTTATTGGTCTTGAAGGACTAACTTGATTTCCGTCATTATCCCAACCAACAAAATCAAGTGTTAACAAATATGGTGCTTCTAGATAGTTATTGTAACCGGCATTTTTAGCGGCTAGTTGAAGTGTTTGCAAAAACTGGCCCATACTGTAAGGTTCATATACTTGGAATGATAGTCCATAAAAGTTAGTTGATCTACTTCTTGGATTAGGAGCAACAGTAGTGTCTATATTAACTTCGTCAATATAATAAGCACCATTTACTCGGTGATATTTTTCAGCGTATGTTTGTGGTTTTCCTAAAGGAGTTTTTCCAGACTTTAATACCACTTGTCCATTGTTTACGATACCCGACTTTCTATATGATCTATCAGGAAAATTTAATTCGTTCGGACTTATGCAACCTAATCCAAAAATACAATTCATTGATGCAAATTGTTCTAGTTCGTTTGGCATAGGCAAACTATGTGATCCAAAAAGTCCGCCGCCCCCAAATAGTCCTAATAATTTATTTTGTGCAACATTCTTTATTGCGCCTGTTATAAACCCAGGATCAGTAGGTAATTGATCAGTAAAGTCTGTAACTGCTTCATTCGCTAAATCACCTATAGTACTAGCAATTTGTCGAGGATCTGAAATTCCTTCAGCAAGTGCAGTTATATTTGAACTAATTTCACCTGCACTTTGGAATTGATCAACTAGATTAGCTAGGCCAGGCATACCTAGCATATTAGCAATTTCTTTAACTTGTTCCGGATCGCCTTCTACTTGAGGAGCTAAAGATTCTTGACCCGGCGGTGTATATGTGCCGCCTAACAACTCTCCGTTTGGTCCTGTTCTTATAGGTTGCCCCGATGGGAACGTATATGGCATAATTTATGCTCCTAGTGTATCTTTAACATGTTGAGGCGATGGTAGATATATTTGTACTCCGGCTTTTAAATCATAAATTGGGTCTTCAAGCACATTTAAATTACGCTGTGTAAAAATCCACCATAACGAATAATCTCCATACAAATCATGTGCTAATAAATCTGGACGATTGCTGTATTGAGGTTCAACTGTATATAACACATCATCTGTGTATGCAGGAACAGGTCTGATATTCCAAAGTTCAAGTGTTCCATCAGAACCAATTGCAGTGTCTCGGTATGGATGATTTGCCATTAGATATATCCTCTTCCAATATCATGCCCGCCAACAAACATATTATAATTAAATTGTGTTTGTTTTTGTCTGCTGTAGATCGGTTGACATGATACACTAAACTGTGATTCAGCTGGTGCCCAACTTATTTCGTTGGCTGCACTTAGTGACTGTCCTTTTAGTCCTGTTGCAATATAATCTACTTCAGGAGGCATATCAACAGAAAATGTTGTAATAACTACAGGAACATTATTAAACACATAATCACCGTATCCATTTAATTTTACAATAGGTGGCGGACCGCCAGTTTCTGCAAATGTACCATAATCCATTTTTGTTACTGATCTTAAATAATGTAAGCAAGCCATCCAATATTGTGCTTCTAATTCGTTTTGTACATAAAATTGACCAGTTACTACAATCTCGTTCACACTTGAATTTCTATATGCATAAGCAGGATAATTAGTATGTACAGGTTCAACATTACTATAGTTTGCACTGTGTTGCAAAAGTATTGTTGGCGTAAATGGAAAGACCATACTATTTTTAGTAGACCTTAATAATTGAAACATTGGAGACTTAGAAAATGCACTCGGAGTATTTGGCAACGACAACGAAACTCGCCAATCTTTTTCTTCAACATTTCCGCCTGTAGTGAAAGATGCTTGTCCGCCTAAATTGCCGCCAGCATTACCAAGGGTAGGAGTTGGAATATTTCTAGAACGCAATGCACTCATGAAATTTAATGAACTTCCTAGCCCACCGCTAAACAATTGCTGTCCGATATCTTGGACTTCACCTAAGGCATTGTTAATTGCAGTAGGGATACTACCAGAAAACGGACTTTGTCCAGGAGCACCTGTTCCTGTTGGAAGGGAGGATCTAAACTGGTTTACGCTATCGCGCAGACCTCTAAAAAGTGTTGTTGCCATAATTATTTGTCTCCTATATACATTATTTAGTTGACAAAGTTATCTACATAGTTTATAATATGACTAATAATCAGGAGAGTTCATGAATAAAAGAGTAAATTACCTCAACAATAAAGATATTTTGAAAGAAATACACAAATCAAAGAGTACATTCTGTAGTTATACTGCACCTGAATACTCTCAGTATGATTTAATTTTGCCTAGTATTGAAAAAATTAATATTCGTACTATAGCAGAAGCTAAAAGAGCACAAGCAAAACGCTTGCAACAGGAAGCGTTTGAAAAAGCCAAAGAAGCTGGAAGAAAAGTAAAACTAGCAGAATTTGAAGTTGATTATAAAAAGATACAAAAAGAAGACCTAGTGTTTCGCATTATGACTTTTGATCATATTCCGGAAGAACCAGGACGTAAGAAAAATCCTAAAACAGTAGCCGACTATAAAATTAAATTAAATTTTCCTCCTTTTCAACATTATAAATTTGACGAAAACGACGAACTAGTATGCGTAGGTAAAAGTCATTGGGAAGGCGGCATGCAAAACGGCTTCTTTAATAAAGACCACGGCAAGGCAACTAACAAACTTGCACTAATGTGGATGAAGCTATGCGATCGTTATGCTACCCGTGGCAATGTACGAGGTTACACCTACAATGACGAAATGCGTGGACAAGCTATCTTACAATTAGCACAGATCGGACTACAGTTTGACGAGTCAAAATCAAACAATCCGTTTGCATACTATACAGCGGCAGTTACTAACTCATTTGTACGTGTTATTAACATTGAAAAGCGCAATCAAAACATCCGTGACGACATCTTGGAAATGAACGATATGAGCCCGTCATATACTAGACAATCACAAGGAGAATGGGAGAGAAACCTAGAAAGATCAAAAAATGATGCGTCAAAGTAAAAAAATCGGTTGACCTTGTTACAAAACTCAGTTATAATAACGAGAAGAGGATTAAAATTTGTTTAAAAAAGCGGCAGTCTTTACAGACATACATTTCGGCTTGAAAGGTAACAGCAAAGTTCACAACGACGATTGTGAAGAATTTGTAGATTGGTTTATCGAACAAGCAAAAGCTAACGGTTGCGAAACTGGCATTTTCTGCGGAGATTGGCACCATAACCGAAATAGTCTTAACCTAACAACTATGGATGCTACTATTCGCAGTTTAGAAAAGCTAGGTGCGGCATTTGATAAGTTTTATATGTTTGTAGGTAACCACGACTTGTATTATAAAGACAAGCGAGATGTAAGTTCTACAATCTTTGGTAGGCATATTCCTGGGGTTACATTAGTTGACGAAATCACTGAAATTGAAGATGTTGCACTTGTTCCTTGGTTAGTAGGCGAAGAATGGAAGAAGATCGAAAATATTAAATCTAAATATATGTTTGGACACTTTGAACTTCCTAGCTTTTACATGAACGCCATGGTACAAATGCCTGATCACGGCGACTTGCGGCCAAGCCACTTTCAGCACCAAGAGTATGTGTTTAGTGGACATTTTCACAAACGTCAAGTACAAGGTAAAATTCATTATATCGGTAATGCGTTTCCGCACAACTATGCAGATGCAGGAGATGATGAACGCGGTATGATGATTCTTGATCGTGAAAATAACAAAGAACCTGAATATATCAATTGGTGGAATTGTCCTAAGTATCGTACAACTACATTAAGCAAGTTGTTAGATCCTAATTCAGATATCATTAAACCTAAAATGTATTTGCGTGTTACTATTGACTTGCCTATTAGTTACGAAGAAGCACAATTTATTAAGGAAACATACATCTCACAACATGGTTGTAGAGAAATTACACTTATTCCGCAAAAGCAAATTGAAGAAATTACTACAGACTTAGACATTAGTACTTTTGAAACAGTTGACGAAATTGTATCTAAGGAAATTGCAGAATTAGATACTGAAAACTTTAACAAAAAGATGCTACTAGACATCTATAACGAGCTATAAAATGATCCGCATAAAAGATTTAACAGTAAAGAACTTCATGAGCGTGGGCAATCAAACCCAGGCGATTGATTTTAGCAAAGAAAAGTTAACATTAGTTCTTGGTGAAAACTTAGATCAAGGTGGAGACGATGCTGGTAGTAGAAACGGAACCGGAAAAACTACTATCATTAATGCTCTTTCATATGCATTGTATGGAACTGCATTAACTAATATTAAACGCAATAACCTTATTAATAAAACAAATAGTAAAGGTATGGTTGTATCTTTAGACTTTGAAAAAGATGGTACAACTTATAAAATTGAAAGAGGACGCTCACCTACATTTTTAAAATTTTATATTAATAATCAGGAACAAGAAGTATCCGACGAGTCACAAGGTGATTCACGTAAGACTCAAGAGTTTATTAATGATATGCTTGGCATGTCGCACGACATGTTTAAACATATTGTTGCACTTAATACCTACTCAGAACCGTTTCTAGCAATGCGGACAAATGATCAACGTGCAATCATTGAGCAATTGTTAGGTATTACTATTTTGTCAGAAAAAGCAGATGCCCTTAAAGAGCAAGTTCGACAAACTAAAGAAGCAATTACACAAGAGACTCTTAAAATCGAAGCAATCCAGACTGCAAATGAAAAAATTAGTTCAACAATTGAAAGTCTAAAAAGTACTCAACGTGCTTGGCTTGCTAAAAAAGAACAAGACTGTACAAGATTACAACAAGGTATTACAGAATTAGAACATTTAGATGTAGAGTCTGAACTAGAAGCGCATGAAAAACTAGCTAATTGGACTGAACATAACAACGCCATTTTGGCTCTTAAAAAAGAATTAAGCACACTGGAGCCGGCACTACAACGTGCAGACAAGGCTGTTGAAAAGGCTGTTAAAGATATCGCAGAATTAGAAGATGCAGTGTGTTATACATGTGGTCAGGAGCTACATGAAGATAAAAAAGCAGAAATTGCAGAGCGTAAAACAAAAGAATTTGATGATGCAAACTCTTATCAAAACGAAATTGCAAACAAACTTGCCGATGTATTAAAGGCGCTTGATAATATCGGTGACATCAATGGTAAGCCTACAACATTCTATGAAAGTGCTAAAGAGGCATACGACCATAGACAAAACGTTGATAGTTTGAAGCAAACACTTGCTAACAAACAACAAGAAATCGATCCGTATCAGACACAAATTGATGAACTAAGCAATAGTGCTATACAACAGATTGATTGGAGTGCAGTTAATGATCTTACAAGTTACAAAGAACATCAAGAGTTTTTGTTAAAACTGCTTACAAACAAAGACAGTTTTATTCGCAAGAAAATTATTGAACAAAATCTAGCATATCTTAATAACAGACTTACATATTATCTTGATCGCTTAGGATTGCCGCACCAAGTTGTATTCCAAAACGATTTGAATGTTGAGATTACACAGCTAGGACAAGATCTAGACTTTGATAACTTATCACGTGGTGAGCGCAACAGACTTATCTTGGGTATGAGTTTTGCATTCCGCGATGTTTGGGAAAGTTTATATCAGAATATCAACTTGTTGTTCATTGACGAGTTGATTGATAGTGGTATGGACACTGCTGGTGTTGAAGGATCACTTGCTGTTCTTAAAAAGATTGCACGAGAACGCGAAAAGAATATTTTCTTAATTTCGCATAAAGATGAACTAGTAGGAAGAGTGAACACTATTCTTAAAGTTGTAAAAGAGAACGGATTTACAAGTTACGAGAATGATGTTGAAGTAGTAGAATGAATGACGACACTCACGATTTATTAACTAAAGCCTATATGGCGTATTTTAAAGCAAACGAAAAGTTTGAAGCTAGAAACTCTACACGAACACATCGAGAAAGTAGAAAATGGCTAAGAGAAATACGTACTTTAGCAAAATTACGGATGGACGAAATACACGAAAAACATCAAACCAAAAATGAAGGCAAAGACGAATAGGCACACATATATAAGTTCATGCAGTGGACTTATCAAGGAAAAACAATTGACGAAATACCAGACGAATATGAAGGCTTTGTTTACCTTATTACCAACACCACTACAGGCCAAAAATACATAGGCAAAAAACTAGCCAAATTTAAAACTACTAAGCCACCACTCAAAGGCAAGAAGAATAAGAGACGCGGCACTAAGGAAAGCGATTGGCGTGATTACTGGGGTTCTAGTGATAGACTCAATGCAGATGTAGCCGCACTAGGCGAAGATAAGTTTACAAGAGAAATATTATACCTATGTAAAGGTAGAGGCGAAATGTCCTATATAGAGGCAAGAGAGCAATTTGACCGCCGTGTATTAGAGAGCGACGAGTATTACAATGGAATTATTAATGTTAGAGTTGGCGGTTCCGATAAATTGCGACAGGCATTGTTAGAGCATCAAATTAAGGCAAAACAATCCAACACTTAAGGTTGGCGGGCCAGTTTGCAAATACCGCTGTGGAAAAAGCTCTCGTATAGAAGCACACGTACATATTGATCGACGCACCAGAGTGCGGAAGCCATCAGACAAATTGGGCTACTGGTTGATATAGATAGATTGTTGGCTGTCGAAAAACTGCACATTACACATAAAAACCGTATGCATAGGAACGAAGCAACGGGTATTATACGGTGTAGCGTATATTTTAAGAATATACGGTATAGCGTATAAGATGTCGACGTAGGTTGGGAAAGGTCAGAGCCCATTGTGTAGCAGATAAACACCTACTTCCAAGTCTCGGCTGTGACGAACTCACATGAAGTTTTGAGATTAGATGGAACCGTAACAGGTTCCGTCTGACTGAAACAATCTACATGAAGCAATTACATTATTGCTATCGCAATAATGCTTTAATTCATATCTATTACTTCTATCAACAAACGAAGTGTTATAGTTTGAGCGTTAGCGAAAACTAAATGAGCGTTAGCTCATTTCAATCATATAGATTAATGTAAATCAGGATCTCTTCCAAAACCCGACTTTACTAAACTGATTTTAATTTCTTGATATGTTAAGACTATTTCAGGTAAAATAGATTTCATATGACTGATATACTCATCTGCTTCATTTAATGAATTGACAGTTTCGTATACATGATCGTTTCGATCAATAATATTATATCTTGTAATCATAGTTGATTATTTAATATCATATAAAATTTAAAAAAATACAAACTTAATAGATTAGAGGTTAAGAAACTCTTTTGTTTTTATTCTTTCTATGCACTGATCGTAATCATCATAGATACTAAACTGCAATTGCACCCTAACATCGTTTGTGTCATTTCTAACACCATGAGGAACTTCTGTATTTGTAATTGTAGGATGTTTTAAAGAATAAAAATGAGATCCTAAATATAGATCGTCGTTATGGTCAGCATCATTACCGTGAATGTCTAATCCTTCTAGAATTTTCTGTTCGTAAAAATCAATAGGAGCATCTTTGCCCGCTGGGCAAATAGGAAACATAATACATGCTTTGCGAGAAAAGTCGATATGCGGTCTAAAAACAAATCCCGGTTTGTATACAACTATTGCAATATTTCCACTTCCAATTTTTTTAGTAAGTGGGTTAAACATTTTTACTAGATTTTTAATGACAGGGTACGTTAAGTAGTCGTCAGATTTAATTGAACTAAACAGACCGTGTGTAGCACGATCGCGTATCGTACTATAATCAATTTCTTGATCTTTAATCTCGTTATAGAGTTCTTGTAATTCTCTTAACGGATATTCAATGTCGGTAATAGTATATGCGTATTTTTCTGTATTAGATGTTATTTCTCTTCTATCAGTGAACATCTTCTCTCCAATCATCATTATATAGGTATTTATTAAGAGTAAATAAGTAAAATTGTTTTAAGAGTATAAATATTACTGACAGGAGTATACAATATGAAAGTATTTGACATTTTAACAGAATCTAAGCAAGTTGATGAAGGTCCTATTAGATTTTTAAAGAGAACATTAGGAAAAAACACAGCTATGGGCAAAGCGGCCCAGCTTGATGTAGAAATTGAACAAGAAGCTAAAAACATCTTTAAAGATTTTTACGCTGTTGCTAAAAATTCACCTAATGGTACAATGACAGCTAAAGGCTTAGCTGATTATCTAGTTGCTAAAGGGTTTGTAAGTAAGCCTAGTGCAGTTATGTCATATATTAATGCTGATCCTAGTATGGGACGCAAAGTTGCCAAAGGTGCTAAACAAGTTGGCAAAGGTGCTAAACAAGTTGGCAAAGGTGCTAAAAAAGTTGGTACTGCTGTTGGCGGCGCTGTTAGTAAAGCAGGCGCTAAAGTTAAACAAGCAATGACTCCTAAATCGTCCGGACTAACTCCTGATGCCCGTCAAGGCGAATTAGATTTACAAAGCATGTACAATAAAATGTCTGAATCTCAACTAATGGAAGTTGATGCGCAAATTGATAAAGCTACTGCAATGAAAGCTATTAAAAAATTCGTGCAACAAGGTATGTCCGCTGGCATTAAGTCCGGCAGAACACCAACTCAAAAGAGTAGATTTGGTGATGCACCGGATGACGCTCCAAAAGCTAAAGCTACTGCTGACGCACCTAAATCTAAAGGCAGTGAAAAACTAGCAGGTATGGGTGTTACCGTAGAAATTCAACAAGCTGTTGATGTTTTACGTAAAGCAGGATATAAAGTTATTGCACCAAAAGAAAAGGTAAAAGCATAAACGCTTTTACCAAAAATCTTTTCCAGTTTTTTTAGATTGTTCTAAGTTATCTTTGATAACGTTGTTAATAATCTGACGATCTTCTACAGTTAATTCGTATGCTTCGATAAGGGAAACTGCTCCTCGCATCCACCAGCAAGTTTTTACTAGTTCAGTTTTAATTTCCGCTACCTGTTTTTCTAGGATCTTAACCTCGCTTTGGATTTTATCGAGGTCCCATGTTAAAATCCTTAGCCGAAAAAATTGCTTTGATCAAATGTAACTGGAATTGAATACACTTTAGGTGCACCAGCGGCAATTTCTTCTTCAGTTGCCTCAACGTCAACAGGTGCTTGTGTAAACTTTTCTCGTTGTGCTTTAATGTGATCTTGAATTTCGTTAAAAGTTTTTGCTTCGCAGTTTGATAAAAACTCTTGTAAGTGTATTTTATTTGTTACAGCAACATCATCACCGTCAGGCTGTATCGCAGTAACACTTTCAATCATAACATTAAGATTAATATCTGTTAATTTTCTAAAACTATCTTGAAATTGTTTAAGTTTTTGACCATCATTAAGTGAGTTATCATTAACAATATTAAAGATTCTTTGTTGTTCGAATGCTTTAATACTCTGTTCAGTAGAAATTTTATAAGATACTGGTTTAATTTCGACAGTAAACCCTTCAATTTCAAATGTATCTTCAAAAGTAGTATTAGTATACTTGTCGTAAAGATTTTGTAAGTTAAATCGAAATTCTTTTTCAATGTCGGTATTAGGAACTCTTGTACTCATGTCAATTGTTTCACCAAAACTCGCCATTCTAATTGCAATTAATAGTGTATCTAAATCAATCGATGGTGTTTGCCACGCATCTTTAATATTAGGAACACAGCTTTGGATAACATCAACAGTTGCTTGACCGTTTAACAAAGCATCTGGTGTTTTGAACGCAATTTCATCTCGTGCGGTCATTGCATATACAGCAAACTCTCCTGATTCTGGCATTTCAATAGAACCCTTCGGCCAGTATTTTCCGTTACTAGGAAGTTTGATGTAAATTTTTGGTTGTCTTAAGTGTTTTGCTAGTGGATTTCCACCAGCGATCCCTGGTTTAGGGATATTATTATCTACCATGTTTATTACTCCTGCTAAATAATGTTATAGCCATGTTAAACTATTTATGGCTTCTTATTATGTGAGTACTTAATATATGGCAGTAAAAATTGACATTCCTGGAGTAGGCGAAGTTGTAGCAGAAAATGCGGCATCAGAAGCTACTTTACGTGAAATACTTAAAACACTTGGCGGGAAGTCTTACGGTATGGACGGCGGCGGAGGCATGTCTGGTACTGGTAAAAATGCAGAAGAAGCTGCCAAACAAGTTAAAAAACATGGCGAAGCTAGTGAACAAGCTGGCGTTCAAGTAGAAAGCTTCGGAGATAAATTAGACGGATTTGTAGGAGGTGTATGGAATACCTTTACAGCCGCGATTGGTGCAGTTGTTGGTTCTACTGTAGGATTAGGTTTTGAATTATTAAGAGGTGGAAATCAACTTAGTGATTTTGCTCAACACTTACCTATTCCAGGATTAACAGCATTTTCTGGATTAATTGACGGACAAATAAATTTATTTAGAGAGTTATCGCAATCAGGTGCAAGTTTTGGTAACAACATGTTTGAAATTACACGTATTGCAGGTAACGCGGCAATACCTCAAGAAGAATTTGCTGAATTGTTACGTACACAGTCATCTAGTTTAAGACTTTTTGGTTCTAGTGTTAATGATGGTGCTAGAAATTTTGCTTCTATGTCAAAAGAAATGCGTCAAGGTGGTATTGGACCTCGCTTAATGGCAATGGGATTTACCTCGCAAGAATTAAATGAAAACTTTATTGCATACAATGAAATGATGACAGTTTCTGGGCGTCGCCAGTTTATGTCTCAAGCCCAGCTTATTGAAGGATCACAGAACTATTCATTAGAACTAGATAAAATTTCCAAACTTACTGGTAAATCTAGAGAGCAACTTCAAGAAGAAATGCGTCAAAAAAATATGGATATCAGACGCCAAATGGCAATTGCTAAGTATGGCGAAGAATATGCTCTTAGATTACAACAAGCGGCTGAAGTAGGCGGCCCAGCATTTGAAGCGGCTGTCCTTGATATGGCTGACGGTGTTGAAAACGATCCTTTAACACGACAGTTGATGGCAAACAACGAAGCATTTCGAAATGGCATTAATGACGTTCAGAATATGACTGCCGAAGAGTTTAATAACTTTGCTGCCAGTGTTAGACAATCAGGTATGGACTATGCCAATAGTATGGGCGAGAACGCAGTCCAAGCTTCTATTGCTAATGGAACTGCGGTAGGCGAACTATTTCAGTTAACAGGTGCTCTTGGTAGAGCAACTGGAACAGTTGAAGGAGGCGTATCAGCTGAACAACAAGCTCGAGATGACGCCACAGCGGCTGTTGCAACTTTTGCAGAAACTATTAACGATGTAAGAGGAAGACTTCAAGTTGATCTATTAGACAGTAATATCTTCCAAGATCTTAAAAACGGTCTAGCAAGTTTAATTCCTTCAATCGGCGAAGCTAACACTTTTTATGATGATATGAAGGGCTTTTTTATGTCTAATATTTTTCCTGCACTAGACGATTTGTGGACTTGGCTTAAAACTGACGGCATGACTATGCTAAAAAACAGTATGGAATCAGCATGGAACTGGTTATCAACTGACGGTGTTGAACTAATGGACACTGCATTTACTAAAATGACAGAAGCATGGAATTGGTTAAGTTCAGGTGAAGGCTATACTATGATGCAAAATGCTATAACTGGATTAACAGAGTTATGGGATTCGTGGAAACCATCGATTATGGGATTCTTTGAAAACTTAACAAGTGCTGAAGGTAGAGCAGAAATATGGCAAAGTATTGTTGACGGTACAAAAAGTGCGCTTTCATCGATATTTACAGGTGTTATATCTATGTTAGGATGGGACCAAATTGGGCCTTCATTTACAGATTTAAAAGATTCAGTTATTGCTACTTTAACAGATTGGAAAGATAGGTTTGTAGAAATGTTTACTTGGGAAAACATTCGAAGTACATTTACTATTGAAAACATTGGCACGGCTTTAGGTGCGGCTGTTCGAGGTGTATATAACTGGATTACTGGTTTATTTGACTTTGATTTCAGCGGCATGATAAGTTCTGTAATACCAGACTGGGCAAAACGTTGGTTACCAGATAGCTGGTTTGGCGGGCCTTCATCAAGTTCTCCTTCAACTGCATCACCTGATCCTAGCAGTGCAATACCGGAACCTGATCAGTCGTCAAGTTCTGCTCCTTCACCTACTAACGACCCAGCAATGCGTACTGCATCCAATGCCAGATCAAATAGTGAGAATCCTGTAAACGACTTAAATACTAACACTGCGAGGATGGTAGCATTGTTAGAACAACAAAATAGACTGTTGCAGAGAATGGACGGTAATTTATATGGCTAAGGAAACAATTAAATGAGTTGGAAAAGATATTTTACCCCAGTGGAAACTGGTAATGTAAGCCCATTCTCGTCATCAAGCAGTGGACAGCCTGGTCCAGCAAAATCAAATTATAGTAGTTTCCTTCCTGATGTCTATAGCGGAGCTCCGAATAGAGCAGAACGTTACGGACAATATAATGTTATGGATATGGATAGTGAAGTTAATGCGGCACTTGATATCCTTGCTGAATTCTGTACACAGCAAAACCCACAAAATAAAACTAGTTTTAGTTTAGATTTTAAACAAAAAGCTACTAATAGCGAAATCAAAGTACTCGAAAACTACTTACAACAATGGACTAGACTTAATAGTTTTAATACGAGAATGTTTCGTATTATTAGAAACGTATTTAAATTTGGTGATGCATTCTTTATTAGAGATCCAGAAACTAAAAAGTGGCATCATGTTGATCCTGCAAAAGTTTCAAGTATCATTGTTAATGAAAGCACAGGAAAAACTCCTGAACAATATATTGTAAAAGATATTAATTTAAATTTTGTTGACAAAGTAGCAACTACACCTTATACTACTAACGGCAACGTAACAGGTGGCGGCGATGGTTATTTAACTGGCGGCGTTAGAGGAATGGTTGGTAATACTTCAACACAGAGTTCAAATTCAAGATTTGGACACGATAAACAAAAAGAATTTGCAGTTGACGCTGAACATATGGTACATTTAAGTTTAAGCGAAGGCTTAGATAATAATGCTCCATTTGGTAATAGTCTATTAGAAACTATTTTTAAAGTTTATAAACAAAAAGAATTGCTTGAAGATGCGATTATTATCTATCGTGTCCAAAGAGCTCCAGAAAGAAGAGTATTCTATGTTGATGTGGGTAACATGCCTTCACACCTTGCAATGCAATTTGTGGAACGTGTAAAAACGGAAATCCATCAAAGACGGATCCCATCGAAGACAGGAGGCGGAACTAATGTCATAGACTCAGCTTATAATCCTCTGTCAACCAACGAAGATTACTTCTTCCCACAAACTGCTGAAGGACGTGGATCAAAAGTCGATACACTACCAGGCGGAACAAACCTAGGTGAAATTGACGATTTAAAATATTTTACTAATAAACTTATTAGAGGTTTACGTATTCCGAGTTCTTATTTGCCAAGCGCGGCACAAGACGAAGGACAAGGTCAATTCAACGATGGTAGAGTTGGAACAGCATATATCCAAGAATTGCGTTTTAACAAATATTGCGAACGTTTACAAAATTTAGTTACAGAAGTATTTAATTTAGAATTTAAACGTTACTTAATGGAAAAAGGTATTAACATTGATGTTGCAATGTTTGATCTTGTATTCCAACCACCGCAAAACTTTGCAAGTTACAGACAGTCAGAACTTGATAATCAAAGAATTGGCACGTTTGCACAAATACAAGCTATTCCATTCATTAGTAATAGATATGCATTAAAGCGTTTCTTAGGAATGAGCGATGCAGAAGTTGCAGAAAACGAACGTCTATGGAAAGAAGAAAACGACGAATTAGTAGTTAGTCCAACAGATGCAAGTGCAGAAATGCGAAGCGCAGGTATTAGCGGCGCAGGTATTGAAGGCGACTTAGGCGGAGCAGTTGATACAGCAGACGATGCAGAAGATCCGACCGTAACAGGAACAGGCGAAGGCCCTGAAAGTGCTACTACTCCAGCACCAGAACCTACTTCAGAGGTATAAATACTATTATGATACTACGTGAATTATTTTATTTTGATAAAGAAACTATTGAACCTGTTGAAGATAAAGGCTACGATGCTACGGATGACGAAAGCATTGTAAAACGTGATGACACACGTAAAACTCGTCTTACTTTAAGACAAATCAACAAAGCACGTAAAGCATCAGAACTCCACGTAGAAGAAACTCAAAAAGAATTAGGTTTCGTGCGTCAAATGTACGGAATACAAGCACAACCTGAAGTATAGGACTTTTTGTTAATGACGGTAGCATTCGTACTTGGCAACGGCGAAAGTCGTAGAGACATTGATATAAATTCATTAAAACAATACGGTAAGGTGTATGCATGTAATGCAGTCTTTAGAAAACACGAACCTGATTATCTAGTTGCAGTTGATGTTAAAATGATCTTAGAGATTAACCAACAGAAATGGCAAATGAGTCACGAAGTTTGGACAAACCCTAACAAACAATTCCACGGCATGCAAGGATTTAATTTTTTTCAACCTAGCAAAGGGTGGAGTAGTGGTCCAACAGCATTATGGCTTGCAAGCACTCATGGACACGATACTATATACATATTAGGATTTGATTTTCACGGAGCACCTGATAAGTACGGACAACGTACAAAGGTAAATAATTTATACGCAGGAACACAAAATTATAAACGTGAAGGTGATCCTGCTACATATTTTGGTAATTGGGAGAGACAAACGGCATCAACGTGTGACGCACATCAAGGTACACAATATATTAGAGTTAGAGAAGACTCCGATGACTTTGTACCTAAACAATTAAAGAAATGTAAGAATTTGTCACACATTAATTTAAGCGAATTTAAAAGATATTACGATTTTTAAACACTTTTTTTCAAAACGACTCGTTTTGACCCCGTTTACCACCGCTTTTTTAAAGTATGTGTAAATAATATTAGACAGCCTTACCAATAAACTTATTATAGGAGAAAACAATGGCAGACACAACAAAGCTAGAGCAAATGCTCGAAAAATTAGTTAACAACGATCGCGATGGAGCTGATCAGTTGTTTCATGAATTTGTGATTGAAAAATCACGTAGTATCTACGAAAAAATGATTGAATCTGATCTAGAAGATCTAGAAGTAGATGAGTCAACAGACGAAGAAGTAGATGAAACTACAGACGAAGAAGTAGATGAGTCAACAGACGATGAAGATTTAGATGAAGCTTCAGACGAAGAAGTTGATGAATCAGAAGAAGAAGTTGATGAAAACTTCGAAGAATTTACACCAGAAGCTGACCCAATGGGTGGCGAGCCAGCAACAGACATGTTAAACGACATCGAAGCTGACGGCGAAGATGATGGTGAAATGGATATGGGCGACGAAGACGGTGAAGAAGAAATTGAAGACCGTGTAGTTGATCTAGAAGATGCACTTGATGACCTAAAAGCAGAGTTTGAAAAAATGATGTCCGGCGACGAAGGCGGCGAAGAAGCTGACGACGAAGACGACATGGATATGGACGACGACGAAGAAGGTGATGAAGAAGCAGAAGAAGAGTCATATGACCCTTCAACACTTGGCATGCCAGCTTATGAAGGTAAGAAATCACAAGCAGAGCAAATGCGTGAATATGTAGAAAAAGTTGCTGAGCCAAAAGGCGAAGATAACAAAGCTAAATCACCAGTTGCTGGCAAAAATGACATGGGCGGAACTACTGCAAATATTGCAAAAGGTTCAGCTGAAGAAAAAGGTGGAAGCGTAAGCGATCCAGCAGTAGATTCACTTGGTAAGAGACAAGTTAATGTATCTGGTAACAAAAAAGCACCTGCAATGTCAAATGCCAAAGGCCACGGCGCAGAGAAAAAAGGCGCAGGCGAAACTGGAACAAATAGTAAAAGTACTATTGGTTCTTAATTGAGGAATTTGTTTGATGTTTAACTTAACCGAAACACTATCATTCGACCAAGCTAAGATGGTCGTTGAGACTACTGAAAATAGTGCAGGTGGTAAGGACCTGTACTTAAAAGGTATCTGCATTCAAGGTGGTGTTCGTAACGCAAACCAGCGTGTATATCCTGTAAGTGAGATCAGTAGGGCTGTCAATACGCTCAACGATCAAATCCAGGGCGGGTATAGTGTATTAGGTGAAGTAGATCATCCAGAAGGACTCAATATTAACTTAGACCGTGTAAGCCATATGATCACAGAAATGTGGATGGATGGACCAAACGGTTATGGAAAACTAAAAATTATTCCAACCCCGATGGGACAACTAGTTCAAACCATGATTCAAAATGGTGTAAAATTAGGTGTTTCATCAAGGGGGTCGGGTAATGTAAAAGACGATGGTAGCGGAGAAGTCAGCGAGTTTGAAATTATAACTGTTGATGCCGTTGCTCAACCAAGTGCTCCTGGGGCTTATCCAACGCCTATATACGAGCACCTAATGAATACTCGTGGTGGGTATAAGGCATACAATTTGGCTCGCGAACTTAATGGCGATGAAAAGGCACAGAAGTATTTAAAGGAGTCGTTGGTAAACATTATCAACGGACTCAAATAGACTAGGAGAAACAAATGTTAGATGCACTGAAAGCACTCTTTGAAAACAATGTAGTTTCAGAAGACATCAAACTAGAGATCGAAGAAGCATGGAATGCAAAAATTCGCGAGAATAAAATGCAAGCTACAGCTGAACTTCGCGAAGAGTTTGCTCAAAAGTATGAGCACGACAAGCAGACAATGGTGGAAGCCATTGACGCAATGCTTGCTGACAAACTAAGCGAAGAAATTACTGAGTTCCAAGATGATCGCCAAAAACTAGCTGAAGCAAGAGCAAAATATGCCGTAGCTATGCGTGAAAACGCAGACCTAATGCAAAAGTTTGTTGTACAACAGTTAGGCAAAGAAATTGGTGAACTACACGAAGATCAGAAATTAATGGCTGATAAGTTCCATACATTAGAGAACTTTATCGTTGATGCACTTTCTAAAGAAATTGCAGAGTTTTATGAAGATAAAAAAGACTTAGCTGAAACAAAAGTACGTTTAGTACGTGAAGCTAAAGATCATCTAGCCAAGGTTAAATCCAAGTTTATCAAAGACGCAACAAATGTTGTCGCAGAAACCGTTGACAAAGGTCTAAAGTCAGAAATTAGTCAATTAAAAGAAGACATTGATGCGGCTCGCAGAAATGACTTTGGTCGTAAGTTGTTTGAATCATTCGCTAGCGAATATCAATCAAGTTACTTAAATGAAAAGTCTGAGACTGCAAAACTATTAAAAGTAGTTGAGTTAAAAGATAAGCAATTAGCCGAAGCTAAATCGCAAGCAGAAGAAAAAGCAAAACTAGTAGAAAGCAAAGATGCTGAAATTAGAGTAGCTCAAAACAATGCAAAGCGTAAAGAAATTATGAGTGAATTACTCGGTCCTTTGAATAAAGGACAAAGAGAAATCATGTCAGACTTACTGGAATCTGTACAAACCGAAAAACTGCACAAGTCTTTCGATAAGTACATGCCAAGCGTTATCGCAGGGAACACACCAGTGAAGGAAACCAAGGCAACACTTACAGAAGGCACACATATTACAGGCAATAAGACAAATAATGACACTAATGCAAGCACGGATTCAACAAATAACGTTGTTGAACTTAAAAGACTTGCAGGATTGAAATAAGGAGAAAATAATGTCAGAACTATTTGAGAGTCGCTGGCAGGATACCAAAAACGCACTTCTTGAAGGCCTAGAAGGCAACAAGAAAGCTGTAATGGGTGTTACTCTAGAAAATACTAAAAAGTATTTGGCAGAGAATGCAACAGCAGGTGCTACTTCTGCAGGTAATGTTGCTACACTAAACAGAGTTATCCTTCCGGTAATTAGACGAGTTATGCCAACTGTTATCGCCAACGAATTAGTTGGTGTACAGCCCATGACAGGTCCAGTGGGTCAAATCCACACACTAAGAGTACGCTACGCAGATTCACTAGACGATGTGACTGCTGGTGAAGAAGCTCTATCACCATTCAAAATTGGTGTTGGTTATTCAGGTGGCGGTTCAACCGACAAAGCTGATTCAACAGCAACACTTGAAGGTGCCGCTGGTAAGAGAATGTCTATCCAGATCTTAAAGCAAACAGTAGAAGCAAAAACCAGAAAGCTATCAGCTCGCTGGACTTTTGAATCTGCTCAAGATGCACAAGCCCAACAGGGTATTGACATCGAAGCTGAGATCATGGCAGCTCTTGCACAGGAGATTACAGCTGAAATCGATCAAGAAGTACTTGCTTCTTTGCGTTCACTAGCTGGAACTGCTGAATCAGACGTACAATACGATCAGTCATCTGTAAGTGGTACTGCCACTTTCGTTGGCGATGAGCATGCGGCACTAGCTGTTATGATCAACCGTGTTGCAAACAAGATTGCCGCTCGTACACGTAGAGGCGCAGGTAACTATGCAGTGGTTTCACCATATGCATTGACTATCCTACAGTCTGCTACAACTTCTGCGTTCGCAAGAACAACTGAAGGTACATTCGAAGCACCAACTAACACTAAGATGGTTGGTACATTGAACGGCGCAATGAAAGTTTACGTTGATGCATACGCATCAGACGCAACTGACGTACTAGTTGGTTACAAAGGATCAAGCGAATCAGACGCACCAGCGTTCTACGCTCCTTATATCCCACTAATGTCAAGTGGCGTTGTACTTGATCCAGGTACATTTGAGCCAGTCGTATCATTCATGACACGTTATGGCTATGTTGAGCTATCAAACGTTGCTTCTTCACTTGGTAATGCCGCTGACTACTTAGGTAGAATCAGTATTGCCAACGTTAGCTTTAGCTAATCGATTAGAAGAAATAAGATCAAAGGGCGGCAGAAATGTCGCCCTTTTTTACGACTAAATAATATTACGTTCATCCTAATAGGACGGAAGTAGCATATTGCGAAGGAACGCACTTTAACCCTTTAAGTAGGAGGAGTGTATGAGTAACTATACCCTTTGGTGCTACAAGCGATTAATCAAACAGCACCATATAGATAGAGTTAATTTTTTGTTAAGAAAGTAGGCTTTTCTTTTATTAGATAAATACTTTGTCATAGAGTGAACCTCTAAGATGAGGACTTATGCGGTACCCGCCGCGTATTACCTAGAACGTAACATATAAGGAGAAAACAAATGGGACGTCCAGTAAATAAAAGAAATTTTGGTCTATTAGCAGATGGTACTAACTTAACTGTAAACTGTAAAGTTGGAGCTAACAGTGCCGTTGAAACAGGTATGATCATTTCACAAAGATCGTCAAACAAATTTAAAGTCGATGACTCTAAATTAGGTACAGGTAACGAAGGTGTATGTACACTAGTTGCTAAAGCAAGCGGATCATTGGCTGCTAACGAAATGTCAATTAACGGCATTATTACAGCAGACGGTTCGAGTGTATGGGTTACTAAAATTTACAACAGAACTTGCAGAGATGAAAATAATAATCGCTACAAGTGGACTGTTGAAGATGACTCAACCGTGTCATACATGGCTCTAGTTGCTATCTAAAGATTAATGTGGGGAAGAAATTCCCCACATATACACAAGGAATTTTAGATGTCAAAAACTTTAAATGTAAACAGCGGAAATTATACAGTACGAGTACCACCCGGTAACCGTATTACTCTTGATACCGGTGCAGAACTAGGAGAAGTAAGAATAACAGGCGACTTAGTTGTTGATGGTAACACCGTAACTGTTAATTCTGAAGATTTAAGTCTTAAAGATAACATCATTAAACTTAACGACGGCGAAACTGGAAGTACAGGAGTTACGCTTGATCAGTCAGGTATACAAATTGATAGAGGAACTAGTTCAAGTTATCCAGATGTATTTTTTGTATTTGATGAAAACACAACACACAATGATCCAGTCTCGCAAACTGTAAAAGGCGGAACGTTTACTTTTAAAGATGAAAACAATGCACTGATTGGTATTAGAACTAATAGTATTTCAACCGGTGGCGGCGATCTGTATTTAATTAACTCAGGTACAGGAGTTCTTAGTGTTAGTGGAACAAATAATTACGAAGCACAAGTTACTGATGACGATGATGTACCTAACAAAAAATATGTAGATGATGCTATTACAACAGGTATTCAAACAATTACAATTCAAAGTATTCAAAGAGGAGACTCTGCACTTAATCTTGTTGATCAAAGTTTAGATCCGGGCATTAGTGCATTTAAAGTTACAATTGACGGATACGAAGTGGCATTGTTTAGACAAGACAGTACAGAAATTGAACAACTTATTTTTAACGATGCAACAATTTCTACTACAGCAAGTGGTGATGATTTAACACTTAGCAGTAATGGATCACCCTTTGTAAAAATTGACAGCGTTTTAAGAATGCCTATACAAAGTGATGCAACTGTAGTTGCTAGTAGTGCCAACGACATTGGGATTTATGCAAAGAATCCGGGATTCGGCAATTCAGGAGTATGGTATAAAAACAAAAACAACTATGAAGATGAATTGATAAGTACTAATAAATCATTGTTATATAGTATGTTATTTTAAAGGAAACACAAATGGCGATTACAAATAAAAAAATTACTTCTTCAGATACAACGTTGTTAACAGTTCCAGCAGGTAAAAGATATGCTATCACTACTATCATGGTATGTAATTCACAACCTGCAGACACAGGTGGCGGTAATGATGCAACTTTTGATTTACACTTTATTCCAAGTGGGCAAACAAAAGGCTATGCAGATCCAAACGCTAACCAAATATTAAATGATTTAAAAATAGCAGGTGCTGATACATTTTCTTTTGATACAGAAAAAATTGTATTAGAAGAAGGAGACAGTATTGTAGCTATGGGACAAGCAGGTAAAGAGTATTTACTTGCTACAATTAGTTATTTGGAAGTATAATGCGATTTATTAAAGCACAAACAACATCAAGAGGAGTTAATGCAGATACTGCTGGTATTAATGTTGATTCTCTTGGTTTGATCACTATGAATACAAATTCAGCAGTGATTGTTCCTAAAGGAACACAAAATGATAGACCTTTTATTCCAGCAGAAGGTATGGTTAGATATAATACCGATACTGGAGACTTTGAAGTAAGACAGAATGCAGCCTGGAAACCTATTAGATTTAGAGAACCAACGGTTATTCATCAGCAAAACTTAGGTAACGGCGACGGTGTTGAAACATTGTTTGGACCACTTGATTCAAATGATAGTTATTATCCTATACCTGTATCTGAAAATAATATATTAGTAACTATCGAAAACGTTTTTCAGTTAGCAAACACTAACTATTCTCTTGTGCAAAACCCAGCCGGAAAGGCAGCAGGAACATATCTATCTTTTGGATCAGCTGTTCCTACTGGTAAGGTTGTTCAAGTACTGCATAACTTCGACAAGTAAAATAAATACAAGTAAGAAGTTAGAGAGGGAACCTAATGGCACAAGTCGCTCGCATTGGCGGTCAATTATTACAAGATAACTTATTACGAGAACTATCGGATCTTAAGTTTGACAATGACCTATTAGTTGTAAAAAGAGATAATACTCTTGGTATTAATACAACTACAACTCCTCGAAACTTAACTATTAATGGTACATTGCGTACAGCATCAGGTACTAGCGATCCTGATATTATATTTGACAATAGTTTAAAAATTGGCGATCTTACACTTGCTACTACTGGAATTAGTACAGCAAGTGGTAACATTAATATTAATTCAACACACCCTGAAGGTTACATTACTACTAACGGTATTGGTAGTTATAAATTTGCAGTTAAAGGTGATGGCCTTATAGCGTTAGGTACAAATGACAGTGTTGGTTTAAGATCGGAAGTATACGACGGACAAACACTAGCATGGAATACAAATGGTAACTATGGTAACTATTGGTATCCAGGACCAAAGATTAGTGCAGATTCTCCTCCTAATGACGGAGATAGATTGTACGACGATGCAATAGCAAGGGCGCAAGCAGGAACATGGACCGATGAAGAATTAGTTGCATTTGATTTTGACGGTGACGGTGACATCCAAGTTGACGATGCTCTAAAAATTCTTACAATGAACACGCAGTTTATTAATGGAACTGCATTTCCTGCATCAAGAACACTAGCTGATCACCCAAATCCGGAAGCATTTAAAGCATATGTAAAAAAATATTATCCTCGAAGTGCTCCGAGAGAATTGCAAATTCAATCCGGGGGAACCGTTACTGTAACTGGTAATATACATGCTACCGGAAATATTACTTATGGTGCAGAACAAGTATTTGAAGGTTACTCATTATGGTATACTGTAAATAATCCAAATGCTTACGGAACTGATGCTAACGATCATTTTGGACAAACTGTAGCAGTTGACGGTAACTTTGGTATTATTGGCGCACCGGACGAAGATTCGGCATCATTTAGTAGTGAAGGTAAAGCATATATCTATAACATTACTACTGGGCAATTGTTACATACACTAGCAAATCCTGATGCAGGAGCATCAAATACACAATTTGGCGATTCTGTTCATATTAGTGGCAACTATGCAATTGTTGGCGCAAGTACATACGGAAATAATGAAGGTAGAGCATACATATTTGATGTAACTACTGGATCACTGTTACATACTTTAACAAATCCTAATACTTATGGAACATCTCAAGATGATAATTTTGGACAATCGGTATCTATTAGTGGAACTTTTTGTGCTGTAGGTGCAAGACTTGAGGATGAAGTAACAGGTAACAATTCAGGTGTAATTTATGTATTTAATAATAGTACTGGCGCACTAGAAGAAACAATTAAAAATCCTAACGTATACGGAACAGTAGCAAACGATTACTTCGGTACTGTTGTATCTATTGACGGTAATAATGTTGCGGCGAGCGCATTAGGAGAAGATACTGCTACTGATACAGAAGTTGGTGTTGTTTACATTTTTAATGCATCTACAGGAGCGTTATCTAGAACTTTACAAAATCCAAATACATTTAGCACAAGTACTGATGATAGATTCGGTGAAGCAATATCATTAAGCGGAAACAAAATTATTGTTGGCGCTCCAGGCGAAGATGAGCCTAGTAATAGCAATGCAGGTAAAGCATATATCTTTAATGTAACTACAGGAACACTACTGTTAACATTATCAAACCCTAATGATTTTGGAACCAGTCAAGATGATCAGTTTGGATCAAGTGTAGATATTTCAGGAACATGGGCAATTGTTGGAACTCCTGGAGAAGATACTGCTAGTTTTAATAGTAGCGGTATTGCATATGTGTTTAATACAAATACCGGTTTAATGGTTTCAAAAGTCACTAATCCTAATCCTGGAACAGATCACAAGTTTGCATTTAATGTAGGAATTAACAACGATGCTCATACAATTATCGGAGCACCTCTTGAAACAGTTGACGGATCAACTGAAGCTGGTAGAGTATATATACATCAAGCAACAATTAGTGGCAGCGAAAGTTCGTTAATTATCGGCGACGATAGTACTGACACTGCATCATTCTTTGCAGACTTTAAATCGGATATTATCCCAGATCAAACAGATACATTTACTGTAGGTCTTGTAGATAAAAGATTTAGACTTGCTGTCGAAGAACTAACTGCTGACAGAGTTGAAGCTAATGGAATTGTTTATCAAGGAATTGAGCTTACAAAAAATGTAGGAGTTATTTTTGTTTCAACAAATAACGGTAACGATGCTAACGAAGGTACAAATCCGGGCGGTCCTTTTGCAACAATTACTAAAGCTCTAAGTACTGCAACAAGAGGCGATTTAATTTACATATATCCTGGACAATACCAAGAATCATTTCCGATGACTGTTCCAGAAGGTGTTACGATTCAAGGCTCGTCTTTAAGAGACGTAGAAATAACACCAACATCTGCCACACAAAGTAATGATGCATTTTTACTTAATAGTGGTGCTACAATTGAAAATATTACTGTTAAAGATTTTTATTTTAATAGTGGTGCAAATACAGGTTACGCATTCCGTTTTGCTAATAATTTTTCAACAAATATATTTGAACAAACACCTGGAAGAAGTCCATATATTAGAAATGTTTCTGTAATTACAAAGGGAACAACTACAAGCCCAAGCGACCCGAGAGGATTTGCAAGCGGCGATGCTGGCAAAGGAGCACTAGTTGACGGAAGTGTTGTTGCACAGAACAGTAGAAGTGCAAGTATGCTATTTCATAGTGTTACATTCATTACACCCGGTGTTGATGCAATTACTTGTACAAATGGTGTTAGAGTTGAATGGCTAAACAGTTTTACCTATTTTGCTAACAGAGGACTTTACTTAACTCAAGGAACTGGCAGGTTACTTCCAGACAGTACTATTGAATATGGTGCAGAAATTAGAAGTATTGCAAGTGCAAGCATATACGGAAATAAAGGAATCGAAGCTGATGGTGAAAATTGTTTAGCGTATTTGATTAACTACAATTTTGCATATATTGGTACCGGAAAAGATGTTACTAACGATAACACATTGGCTATACAGGCTAATGAAGTTATCGAGTTGAATAATGCAAAAGTGTATTACACTGGACAAGACCAAAAAGGCAATTTTAGAGTTGGAGATAATTTTCTTGTTGATTTAGAAAATGAAAGAACTAGTTTTGATATTGAAAGTATTTTTGCTACAAACGTAACAGCATTAATAAGAAACGGTAACGATGTAATTACAATTCAACCTAGTCAGATTAATTTAGATAACATTGTTATTGCAGGAAATACTATAGAAGCTACTCGATCAAATTTAAATATTGATAGTGTTGGAGTAATAAACTTACAAGGCAATGTTGTAACACCTTCTATGAACGTTTCTGGTAACTTAACAGTTGGCGGATCGATTAATAATATTGGTGATAGTCCTACTGACACTGTTGACTTTAATATGGCAATCAGCCAAGACTTTTTACCTGGTAATTCAGATGGATTAACATTAGGTAACGGAAATAAACGTTGGAAGGAATTATATACTGATGCTATAACAACTGACAGCATGCATATTACAACTTCTGCAATTAGTACTAACGAATCCAATGCTGATTTAAATATATTAGCATCGGGCACTGGTGCAGTTTTCATTGACAATTTACAATTTGAAGATAATAAAATTATAGGTAAATTTGATCCAGAAGGATTATTTGTAGTAAACGCATCAACTGATCCGGGATTTCCTAGTATTTTTAATGGCTACGATTCTTTAAGATCTTTACTACCAAAATGGACAACTATATTTGGAATACCAGTTCTTGGTACAGCAACAGCATCTGTTGATGCAGTAAAACATGCGGCTAATATGTTAGCAAGTTATCTTGATAATAATTTTGACGGAGTTGTAGACAATAACGCACTTTATGCAGAATTTTCAGATGGACTTTTTGCAATAGTTGTTTATGCTAATGCCGCTGAAGAAACAAGTTTAACAGCACAATTAGGAGCATTTAAAGTTAACAGAACGTTTAGTGTTTTTGAAGACGAAATGAATAATTTCTTAGGAGATGGTGTTGGAAATCAACGAGATCTTGCATCAGAAAAAATTCTAAAAGATTTATTAATTCCGAGAATATCTAACTTGCATATTCCGTTAAGCACTACACGACCATCTACAGTCACTAATGCAATGGATGCGGCACGTGGCGGATATCAAGCTGGCGGCACACCTGGATACAATTATCCACCATTTGCATGGTATACTGATCCTACAGGATTAACTTACACTAACTTAGTATATGAATATTTGTATTTGTTAACAGCATCGGTAGCAGGTAGTTTAGAATGGCGTTCAGGAACAATTACTAGTCTATGGGATCCATATAATGATGTATTACTACAAATACAGGATGTTGCTGGTAGAAATATTATTATTGATAACACTTACGGATTTCCTATAACTAACAGTCCGTCGATTGATTACTGGACTGAAGTTACTAATGTGTTAGGCGGAACAAAACGTGATGTTACATTTGCGCCAAACGATACTTTAAAAATTGATGCTATTAGTGATTTATCTCTACCCAAAGGAACCTCAGCTGAAAGACCAGCAGTACAAGGTGGAATTAGATTTAATAATATCTATAATACTTTTGAAGGTACTGAGGTTACAGGTGCAGTTTCGTTAGATGGCATATACGATACTGATAGAAACACATATTTAGATTTAAGTAACAATCAATTTAATTTTGTTACTAACGGGCAAACTAATCATACATTAAATGGGATATTACTCGAATCAGGTGGTTTTAGTAGTGACCATAAATTTAGTATTGACGGAAATGTTGTTAGTAATGATGTCGAAAGTGGCAACAGTATATTAAGATCAAACGGTACTGGATTTACTAAAATACAAGAAGTACATTTCCAAGACAGTAATCTTCATAATGCTAGTGCTGCCAATTTTATCTTTAATTTAACAAATAGTAATGGCAGGGCTTTCCTAAAAATTGATAACGTAAGTGGCATGGTTATCCCCCAAGGTACGACACTAGAACGTCCTAGTTCACCTGAAATAGGACATACTAGATATAATTTAACATTAGAATATGTTGAAACTTGGAACGGCACAAGCTGGATTAATGCCGCAGGTGAAGTTGAAAGTATTGAAGCTAATGACGTTGAAGAATTAGCTTACATATACAACCTTATCTTAGACTAATTCCCCAATACGGATAAATAATATTAATGCAACGAAGGGCAGACCAGGCCGTTGCTGACAAACTGTGGTTAACCAGCAAAGAGCCGAAAGGCTGAGAATTTGGCTAGAGGGACAGGATCCCCGTATTAAGGAGAGAAGATGGCAATTGGTCGCATATCGGGTCCTCTCTTAAAGGATAATTTACTCCGTAATGGAGCGAATTTAGCCTTCGAGACAGACCTTTTATATTTAGATGTAGTGAACCGTCGGATCGGTGTAAAAACCACAACTCCTCAATACGCACTAGACATTGCAGGCGTAGCTCGTGTAACAGATCTAGAAATTACAAATAACATATTTAATATTGGTAATGTTACTATTAACGGTGACACTGCTACTATTTCAACATCTGCTCAAGAATTTGCAATCGCAACTGCTGATAATACTATTGTTGGTAATAGAGTATTAGTTGGCGATTTAGAAATAAACAATAACTTTTTAGAGAATACAAACACTAACAGTGATTTGTATATTCGCGCAAACGGTACCGGTACAGTAAACATTGTAGGTAACACAGTAGTTAATGGTAACTTACATGCTACCGGAAATATTAGTGCAGACGGCGATATCGTTATTGGCGACGATGATACTGATAACATCTATATTAATGCAGATATTGCAAGTAACATTTTACCAGATGTCGACGATACATACAACATTGGTTCAGCATCAAAGCGTTGGGCAACTGGATTTTTTGGTAACGTTACAACAAATACACTAACAACAAACGACTTGGATTTTGGTAACATTGATCTAATTAGTATTCCAGGTAATATCATTTATGTTGCTACTAATGGTGGCGATAATAAAACAGGAACGCACCCACAAGATCCTGTACTAACTATTGCAAAAGCATTAGAACTTGCTAGTTTAGGTGATACTGTTTACATTTATCCAGGACAATATCAAGAAGCATTTCCGTTAACAGTACCTCTAGGAGTTACAGTAAAAGGCCACAGCATACGTTCAGTAGAAATTAGTCCAACAAGCGGCACACAAAGTAATGATGCTTTTTTGTTAAGCGGCGACTCAGCAGTTGAAAATGTAACTATTAAAGATTTTTATTTTAACAGTGGTGCAAATACAGGATATGCGTTCCGTTTTGCAAATAACTTTAGAACATATGAGAGATCACCTTACATTAGAGATGTTTCTGTAATTACAAAAGGAACTACAACATCTAATGATGATCCAAGAGGATTTGCAAGTGGTGATGCAGGAAGAGGCGCACTAGTTGACGGTAGCATTGCTAATGCAGATTCTAAAGAAGCGGCAATGCTATTCCATAGTGTTACATTTATTACTCCTGGTGTTAGTGGGTTAAAAATTACTAACGGTGGCAGAGTTGAATGGTTAAGTTCATTTACATATTTTGCAGACAAGGGAATTGAAATTGTTGACGGCGTTGCTGGACTAAAAGGCGACGGAAAAACAAAAATTAAATATTCTGGATTTAGTGGCTCAGCAGTTACTCCAGGACAAACTATTACACTTAAAGATGCTAATGGCTCAACACTAGCAACATCTACTATTGAAAGTGTAGATACTAACACTGTAATAATCGACGGCAAACCAAGTGGCTATATTTTACCATTGAGTAGAGCTAAGAAAACAGTTACAGCAGTCGGTAATGCACAAGCTGTAACATCAGCTCCTGTAAAATTTGGAACAGGCATTGGTTTATTTGACGGTACTGGAGATAGATTTATAATTACTACACAATCAGACTTTGGTTTTGGAACCGGAGACTTTAGCGTAGAAGGTTGGATTTATATCAGCGATGATCTTGGTACTGAAACAATGTTTGATTTTAGAGCAGGATCAACTACCGACGATGCTTTACATTTTTACACTGTTGATAGACAGCCAAAGGTTGCAGTTGGCGAAACAGTTTTAATTGCGCCGGCTATTACTTTAATTAATACTACATTTTATCATATTACAGTTACCCGAGTTGGTACAACTTTAAGATTATTTGTTGATGGATCTTTGCAAGGTTCTGCAACTGTTAGTACAAATTTAGGAACAACTAAACCTTTAGTAATTGGTAGTGCATTTGACGGATCGACTGGACATGACGGACGTATTGACGACTTCCGTGTAAGAAAAGGTGTAGGTGAAAATGCAAACTTTACAGCACCAACGGCAGCAACCGTAGTTGATCAATATACTGTATTAAAGCTAAACTTTGACAGCAATAACGGATCACAAATTATTATAGACGATGATACCTTTATTCAAACTATTGAGTTCAGTGGCGGCGGCACTGCTACTGCACTTACATTGATTGATCAAAGCGATTTTGGCGGAGAACTAAGATCTATTTCAAGTGCATGCATTTATGGTAACTACGGAATATACGGCGACGGCCCTGGTAGTATAGTATATGCTATTGGACAAAATTTAGCATACATTGGAACAGGTAAAGATGTTAGTAACGATCCAACAGAAGTTATACAAGATAACGAAGTAGTTGCACTTAATGATGCAAAAATTTATTTTAGTACAGTTGATCATAAAGGCGACTTTAGAGTTGGTGACTTATTTAGAATTAATCAACAAACTGGCGAAGTAACATTTACTAATGCTGAATTCCTATTCAATAACAACCAAGGTATTACATTTACTGATGGTGTTAATACAACTATTATTGATGGTACAAAAGTTGAAACTGGTAATATAAGAATTACAGGAAATACAATTTACAGTACTAATGGTGATGTTAACATTAATACTACAACTGGCGAAATTAATTTACTTGATAATGTTAATATTACTGGTAACTTAGATGTAACAGGCAATGTTACAATCGGTGGAAACATTACACTTGGTGATGAAAATACTGATGTAATTAATATTAATGCACAAATTGACAGTGACATTATTCCGGCAGCAGATGTTACTTATAAATTAGGTAACAACGGTCTTGCATGGGCAGAAACACACGTTGGTAAAGCAATTATCGATGATATTACAATTGATAATGATACAATTAGTTCTACAGGAAGTAATGGAAATATTAACATTATTCCTAATGGAGCAGGTAGCGTTATAATTGATCAACTTCAATTAAACGGTAACACTATAACAAATTTAAGTGGCGATATTATTCTTGATCCAAGTAGCGAATCAGTAAAAATTACTAGCACTGGAGCATTGATACTACCAAAAGGTACAACAGCAGAACGTCCTGTATCACCTGTAACAGGTATGATTCGATATAATACAGACGCAAATGTGTTTGAAGCATACGACGGCGGCTGGATTAACTTAGGCGGCGTCTACTCAGATGATAGACAGACATATATTACTGCTGAATTAACACCAGGTGCAAATGATGACACTATACGCTTCTATGCTAACGGAAGTATAGTAGCAGATGTAACTCCTGAACGTTTTGATGCACAACGATTAGAAGTAGATGACATTGCAATTCATGGCAACATTTTAGAAACAATTACTACAAATGCTGACTTAAACCTAAGAGCAAATGGTACTGGGCTTGTAACCATAGAGAACTTCAGTTTCAACGGAAATCAGATAACTAATACTATAGACGGTGCTGTTACTACACTTAAACAAAATGGCTCAGGATACTTTAAAGTTGAAGGTACAGGCGGATTTGTTATCCCAGTTGGTAATAACGCTAATAGACACCCAACACCAGAAACAGGTATGATGAGGTATAATAGTGTTGAAGATAGAGTTGAAATTTATGATATTTCAAATAACTGGGTGTCAGTAGCAGGTGCAACAGGTGCTGTTACATTTAATGATGCAGAGGAGATTGCAATTAAACTTGCATTGACAATATAGGAAAAGAATAATGGCAACTAATTTTAAAAACGTAATTGGAAAAGATATAGGTACACAGCGAGTAGCAGTTTATACAACACCTGCCGCTACAAGTACAACAGTAATTGGTATGAACTTAGCTAACCTTACAGAAGGTATGGTAAACTGTACAATTGAAATTGGAGACGAAGCAAGTTCAATTGGAGTAATGGTTAAGAATATGCCCATTCCTCCAGGGTCATCTTTAAAACCAATTGGCAAAGGTGAAAAAATTATTCTTGACGCTAACAACGTCCTATATGTAACATCAGACACATCAGAATCAATTGATGTAATATTAAGTATTGTGGAGATAGTATAATGAGTGACGGTAACTTTATGGGCCAAAGCATTGGCGAAATGGTTAATCAAACTGATGCAAGATATTTTTACGGTCTTCGCAGAACAGAAGACGGTGAGTTATATGTTGCAAAAGTTGATCAACTTAAAAGTCATGACAGTGTTCAAATAAACGCAGAAGGTGATCCAACTGATAATTATGAAGACTTTACACAGGGTGAAGATTTTTTCGAAGGAAGAAATGTTAACCACGAAAGGCTTTATGCTAATCTAAATTATGAACAATTTAGATGGGATAATAGAAACATTAATTACTACATTGACGAAAGTGGTAATCTTGTAGCTAGAATTAACGAAGGTTATGAATACCCAACTGGAGTATAATAAATACGTAAAAGGTAGAGAAAATGGCAGAATTTAAACTTAGTAGAATTAGATTTAACTGGAAGGGTGAATGGACCGGCGGCGTTGATTATATCGTTGACGATATGATTTCATACAAAGGCGCAACATATGTTGCTCTTAGAACGCACACAGCGGCAACGTTTTATAACGACTTAGCAGGTACCGATCTTACACCGGCAAAACCAAAATGGAAAAAACAGTCCGAAGGTAAAGTCTGGACTGGAGATTGGACAACCAGCACAATCTATGCAATTGGTAATATTGTAAAATACGGTGCTAGTATTTACGAATGTACAGAGGAACACACATCTGCCGCTACTTTTGTTTCAGGTACAGACGGTCTAGTTGCTGACATTGGGAAATGGAAATTAGTTGCTGTTTCATCAGCTGATTGGAAATACAACTGGACACCAAATACACTTTATAGAACAAACGATCTTGTACGTTATAACGGTAAAGTTTATAAAGCAGTTAACCAGCACGTTTCTGCGGCAACATCAACATTAGGACTAGAAGCAAATCAATTAGATTGGGCAATTCTAGCTGATAGCGACACATGGAAAGCAAATTGGTCAATTGGTACACGTTATCGTGTAAATGACATTGTTAAATATGGCGGTATTGTTTACAAATGTATTGTAGGACACACGTCTGCAGATAACGCTACACTGGGTCTTGAAGAAGATCAGTCAAAGTGGGAAATTACAATTGACGGTATTGAATACGTTACGGCAGTGATTGAAGATGATGACTTAGGTGAAATAACTACAGGAAAGTGGCAAGAAGCATATAGATATAAAAAGAATGATGTTGTAAGACGTGGCGGAAACCTGATGAAATGTCTAGTTGGACATACTTCAGGTGAAGGTTCAAATGCATTTTATCTAGATTATAATTCGTCATATTGGTCAATATTTTTACCAGGCACAGAATACGAACGTGTATGGGCAGAAAATGTTTATTATCAACCCGGTGATACAGTATTATACGGTGGATACATTTATAAAGCAGTGTCATTTAACACAGCATCAGTTCCAAGCATTAGTCCTTTAGATTGGAACTTGACATTTGAAGGTTATAAGTTTAGATACGATTGGAATAATCCAGGTTCTCTTGATAATAGTTCTTTGGTCGATTATAAGACAGGTGATGTTGTAAGACTATCAGGAAGTCTTTATATTGCTATCCAAGATAACACAAATTTACAACCTGACTTATATCCAACACATTGGGAAAAGATTTACGAAGGTAGACAGTTTAGAGATACATGGGAAGATAATACAGAATACTTCCAAGGTGATATTGTTACATGGCAAGGAACATCTTATGTTGCATTAGGATATCATCGATCAACAGAATCAGCTTCTAGACCTGACATGGATATTAACCAACCAGATCAAAATTACTGGAAGGTTATGATTCTCGGAACACAAACTAACAAGTTAGCCAGAAGAGGTGACTTAAAAACATTTGAAAATCAAGATTCAACTGCTGTTGATACACAACGTTTAGCAATTGGAACAACTGGTCAAGCATTAAGAGCTACAAACGGATTACCTACTTGGGATACTTTAGATTTACAACAAAATGTTTATTATGTTTCTCGCAATGGTGTTGACGAACGTTCATCGGGTGGAACACTTAATGCTCCGTTTAGAACTGTTAGATTTGCAATGAAATACTTACTTGAAGACGAAGCAACTAGAGTAGGCGATGGTGCAACAGTAAAAGTAATGGCTGGCGAATTTGCAGAAATTTTACCAATTAGCATTCCTAGTAAAGTTGCACTTGTAGGTAGCGAATTACGAACTACAACAATTAGAGCGGCTGAGCCAGGCGAAATTGTATTAGATGAAAAATTAGCAGACGGAACACAAGAGGTATTATCAGTTCCAGATAGTAATGTAAGAAGTAATATGTTTTACGTTAGAAATGGTTGCGGTATTAGAAACTTAACTCTAAAAGGATTAGAAGGAACTATTATTGGACCAAATGATTTTGGAACAAGTAGACCAACTGCCGGTGCGTATGTATCACTAGATCCTGGAACAGGACCAGATGACACTACAGTATGGGTTACTAATAAATCGACCTATGTACAGGGTGTTACTGCTATCGGAACAGGTTGTATTGGCTTAAAGATTGACGGTGCGTTACACAATGGTGGTAACAGATCAATTGTTGCTAACGACTTTACACAGGTATTGAGTGACGGTATTGGTTATTGGGCAACAAACTTAGGTCGTTCAGAACTAGTTAGTGTGTTTACATATTATTGTCATATCGGATATCTAGCAGAAAACGGCGGAATTCTACGTGCAACCAACGGTAACAACTCGTACGGTACATTTGGTAGTGTTGCTGAAGGATTTGATAATAACGAAACACCACAAACTGTTTATGTAAACAACCAGAACGGTGAAGCATCTGTAGATGAAGTATTTTCAAACGGATCAAATGTGTTAGCATTAGCTTACAAAAACACCGGTCAATCATATACTGGTGCAGTAGCAAGTACAACACAAGCAACAGGTACTGATCTTAATATGAAGTATGACGAAGTTAGAGTCAGCGCAGTATCTAGAATTGATTTAGCCATTCCAGATGATAGTACAACAGTTGGCGGCGCAGGATTTAAATCCTTTACTAACAACTCACAAGGCGGAACTTTAACCACAATTACACTAGCGGCTTCAGAAGTTAGAACAGCGGCACAGTTAGTTGGAATGAGAATTGTATTAACTGATGGCCCAGGGTCAGGTCAATACGGATACATTGAAGGATATGATCCTGTAACAAAGGTAGCAACTGTATACAAAGACAGTACAGGAACTCCAGGATGGGATAATATTGTACCTGGAAAAATTAATGTAACTTCATTTACTGCAACTACAAAATACGAATATGAGCCAAGAGTAACTATTAGTTCACCTACATTTAATAAAACTAATAATAGTGTACAAACTGGCGGACATGATATCGGTTATAGTGAAGGATTAGGATTATGGTATTATGCTCCAACCGGTGGCGATGATTGGTACGTATCATCAGACGCATCAGTTTGGACTCAAAGATCAATCCCACAATATAATTTAAGTTATACTGCTTTTGCAAAATCAGGACCCTTATTATTAGGCTTGTCAGATGCATCAGATAAATTAGTATTCTCAAACGATGGTATTAATTTTGATCATTCAACATTACCTTCTGCAACAACTTGGAAAAAAGTAGCAGTAGGTGGAGCAAATAATGATACAATTATTTGTCTTGCTACAGGCGATGGTAATGCATATGTTAATTCTATTGTACAAGATGCAGGATCGACTACTGTTCCTGGAGCAGGATGGTCATCAAACGCAACAGGCGCAAGTAATACTACTTGGGTAGGACTAGCTTATGGTGCAGGAAAATGGATTGCATTAGCACAAGACGGAACAACAGCAATATCAACTGATAACGGAGCAAACTGGACGACAGGCGCCGCTGTAGCTACAGACGGTATTGAATTGTATAGCGGTTTAACATACGGCAATAATTGCTGGGTTGCAACGATGGACAATTCAGATAGAGTTATTCATAGCGATACTGGAACTGTGTGGAATGATGCACAGATTGTTGGCGATTCAGGAAGAGAAGACTGGACTGTTGGATATTCAAACGGTGTATTCTTAGCATTGAGCGAGACTGGTACTACTGCTAGTTCTGAAGATGCTCAAGTCTGGACTATTAGAACTGCAAACGGTGCAATGACAAGTGTTGCAGGTGGCGTAAAAAATAGTTTACCTACATTCGTTGCTATTAGTGAATCATTAGGAACAGGTAATGTTTATACAGGTGGCAGAACAGCATTTGCTCGTGCAGAAGTTGCAAACGGAAAACTAAGCCTAATTAAAATTTATGATCCAGGTTCAGGTTATGTAACTGCACCAACAGTGACAGTTAGTGATCCTGAAGAATATAGCGAGCCATATTTTACTGTTGATATTAATGACGGAGTACTTCCACAACCTGCATTCTATAATAGAGGAACAGGGTATCAAAGTGCTATTGTTACAATTACAGGCGACGGATTTGGAGAAGAACTACAAATTGGTAACACTATGATTGTTACTGGAGTAGGTGTAACTCCTGGACCAGGTGCAAACGTAAGATTTGCAGGTAATCCAATTGTTTATAGATTAGTAAAAGTAACATCAGAAAGTGGCGTTGCTCCTAATAAACAGATTACATTCCAGATTAGTCCGGTATTAAGTAGAGCAAACGCACCGACACATAATACTGTAACAACTATACGTGAAAGATATAGTAGTTGTAGATTAACAGGACACGACTTCCTAGACATTGGTACAGGTAACTTCCAAGATACTAATTATCCTTCACTTTATGTACAAGGACAAACTGCCGCAAATGATACAGTTCAAGCAAATGAAGTTGTTGAATCAAACGGCGGTAGAGTATTCTATACAAGTAGTGACCAGGATGGTAACTATAGAGTTGGCGAATTGTTTAGAGTTTCGCAGGCACAAGGCGGCGTCACACTAAATGCTGATTTCTTTGACTTAGAAGGATTAGACGAACTAAGACTAGGTGGAATTAGAGTCGGCGGCACACAGGCTGTTATTAGAGAATTTTCAACAGATAATACTTTTGTTGCTAACTCAGATAACATTATTCCAACTCAAAGAGCGTTAACATCGTATATTGAAAATAGATTTAATGGTGGTGGATCTAACTTGTTTACTAACACACTTGTAGCAGGTCAGTTAAAGTTTGAAGATAGAACATGGTCTAACACAGCAGGCTCAAATAATCCGGAGGCTATGGCAACAGTAGCTCCGCAAATGATAATTAACGGACCATTAGGTGGTGGGTTGCAAGCACTAACAATGTTTATGTCGGCTCGTATTGATCGAGACGACTTTAACGGATAATGATAAATATGTATAATACCAAGAACGGAGCAAACAATGGCAGAATTTAAACTCGGTAGACTTAGATTTATATGGAAAGATGCATGGGTTACCGGCACTACATATCTAAAAGACGATGTCGTTAGATATGGTGGTAGAACCTATGTAGCAGTAAAAGGACATATTGCAGATTCTAATTTCTACAATGACGAAGATCACTGGAATAAGTTTAGTGATGGTACTGACTGGAAGTCAGACTGGACAACAACTACATTCTATAAAATTAATGATATCGTAAGATATGGTGGTATTATCTATATTTGTAATACCGGACATACAGCGCAAGCAAACCTAGAAGCTGATCAAAGTAAATGGGATCAGTTTGCTACTTCAATTGACTGGAAAGATAATTGGACAGCCTCTACAGTTTATAAAGCGAACGACTTGGTAAAATATGGTGGAAACATTTATTTGTGTAACACTGGTCATACTGCCGCGGCTAGTAACGCACTTGGACTTGAAGCTGATATTTTAAAATGGGATATTTTCTCAGAAGGTCAGGACTGGAAACAGAATTGGGCTACTGCTACACGTTATAAAGTAAATGACATTGTTAAGTATGGTGGAACACTGTATGTTTGTAACACTGGACATACTTCTGCGGCAACAGCCGCACTAGGTCTAGAAGACGACCAAAACAAATGGGATTACCTAAATAAAGGATTTGAATATTTAGGCGAATGGGCAAACTCAACACGTTACAAAGTTAACGATGTTGTACTTTACGGTGCTACACTTTACATTGCAACAGGAGCACATACTTCTGTTGCTACTAATCCAGATTCACAACTAGGTACATTACAAGCAGATATTGTGAACTGGGACAAATTTGTTCCGGGTATGGAATTTGAAAACACATGGTCTGGTTACGAAAGATATCAACCAGGTGACTTTGTAACTTACGGTGGTAACCAATATGTTGCCAACGATAATGTTTATGCAGAAGTTCCTCCAGGAAGTGGTAAATGGGATCTAGTAACAACCGGATTTAATCTTAAAGGTGACTGGAGTGAAGATTCTACAAACCAAGATTATAGAATTGGTGATGTTGTAAGACTAGGTGGCTACACATACCTATGTATTGCAGATCATCAAGGATTCCGTCCACCAAACAATACTTATTGGGCAAGATTGTCTCAAGGTATTGAGTGGAAAGATACATGGACCGATGCTACTCTTTACGATGCAGGTGATGCAGTACGTGAAGGATTAATTAGTTATGTTTGTGTTCTAGCACACACATCGGCGGCTGGTAATAAGCCGTCAGTAGATTCGCTAGGAACATACTGGAAAAACGTAGCAAGTGGCGCTGAAGAAAGCGCACTAACAACAGAAGGTGACATTCTTTACTACAGTGGTGCAGGTCCTGCAAGACTTCCAATCGGCCAAGAAGGACAAGTTTTAAGTGTTTCAACAGCAGGCTTACCAGAATGGAAAGACTTTGCAACAACACCTGATGTTTATTATGTTGCTACAAATGGTGTAAACACACCTTATCCAACAAATGGCGGAACATTAGATCGTCCATGGAAAACAATTAGATATGCGGCTGAAGAAGTTGAAAAAGGTCCAAAGAATCCTAATGCAGTAACATTACTAGAAAAGAATAGAATGTTCATTGCATACGAAACTTCTAAATGGGCAAAGAGACAGATTATTACACAGACTGCTCCATTCTTTATTGGATTTAGTTTTAATGAAGCTAAATTCCAAAGACTAGCAGGCTTTGTAATTGACGCAGTTACAATTGATTTAAGAAAAGGCGGCAACGTAAACATTCGCAGAGTTGCACAAGCAATGAAAGATAATGATGGTACTGATTGGTTTGACACTGGATCAGAAACACAAAACGTTGCGGCATTAAACTTTGTTGTTGACCTAGCTGAAGATGTTATCAATAGTGCTACACCACCTGCAGATTATCAAGATCTTGATGGCGTTGCAGTTAATGATAGATATCTACAAATTAAAGATGCTACAAAAACACCTGAAGCAGGAACATTGGCAAATATTACTACAGCGATTGCAGTAGTAACTAATGCAATTACACTAGGCGGCGGATTCACACTTCCAAAAGAAGTTAAAACTGCTAATGTAATTTTTGTTAAAACAGGAACATATGCTGAAGTACTTCCGATTAGAGTACCTGCATTAACTGCAATTGTTGGAGATGAATTGCGTTCAACTAGAGTTGAACCAGCAGGCTCAGTAACACCAGCAGGCGATGCAACATACAGTTTAGCTGGTATTTTGCATATGAAATCAATACTTGATGAGATTGTTCAAGCTACTGATGTTACACCACAAACAGGAAATTCATTAACTCAAGATAAGTCTAATCCTGCAAGTACAGCACCTGTAGCAACTATTATTACGGATCTTGCTCAAGAACTTTATGACCAAATTGATTATCAAATTAATGGCGCAAGTGGTGATTCATCTGCTCCGGCGTTTAGAGGAAGAAACGAAAGAGTTGACGATCAGGATAAATTTGCGGCAGCAAGATTGTTAATGCTAAACAAAGATTTTATTGCACGTGACGTAACAAAATACATTGCAGTAAATTACCCTGCATACACTTTTGATACTGTAGCTTGTGAAGCTGATGTTAGACACTATATCGATGCATTTATTTACGATCTAATTCACGGCGTAAGCGAAGGCAGTAACTATGCTACATTAATGGCAGGATTATTTTACGGTAATAGTGTTAATGGATCTGCATTAGAAAATATGTACTTGTTAAGAGACGGTACAGGTATTAGAAACCAAACACTAGGTGGACTAAATGGTACACTGAGTGCGGCAAACCAATACGGATCTAAGCGTCCATCAGCAGGTGCTTATACTTCACTTGATCCAGGCTGGGGACCAGACGATAGTCGTGTATGGATTACAACACGTTCGCCGTATGTACAAGGTGTTACTACTTTCGGTACAGCTTGTATTGGTTTAAAAGTTGATGGCAACTTGCACAACGGTGGTAACGATTCGATTGTTGCTAACGACTTTACGCAAGTACTAAGTGATGGTATTGGCGCATGGGTTACTAACTTAGGCAGAGCAGAACTTGTATCTGTGTTCTGTTACTATAATCATATTGGTTATCTAGCTGAAAACGGCGGTAAGATTCGTGGTACAAACGGTAACTGTTCATATGGTGACAAAGGCGCAGTATCAGAATTTATTGACGTTACTGAAATTCCAACAACTGGCGGAGTTAACAACAGAAAACTCGAAGCACAAATTGGTAGAGCATTAACTGACGGTAGTAAGATTATTCACTTTGAATATACAAATGCTGGTAATAATTACACATCGGCATCTTATCAAATTAGTGGTAACGGGTATGGTGCAGTAGTTGCCAATGCTAACGTAGTTAACGGTGGTATCTTTGAAGTTAGAGGACGCAATCCAGATGACGGATCAACATATAATGTATCTGATGTTAATAACGATGGATTGTTAAATGATATCGATACACTTGGCGGAAGAGGATATGAAACTGCATCTAACACTGCGCAGGCCGGTGGACTAACAACTATTACGTTGTCAAACACTGAAACAGCAAACAATACAAAATACATTGGTATGAGAATTGTTATTACAGCTGGTGTTGGTGCTGGACAATATGGTGTTATTACATCATACAACTCGGGTACTAAAGTTGCTAATGTTGTTAAAGATTCAGATGGTACACCAGGATGGGATACATGGCATCCAACAAATGCAATTGCTTCAACATTAGATGCTACAACAGCATATACAATTGAACCAAGAGTAGTAGTTGTCGGTGGCGGCGGAACTGGAGCACAAGTTAGAGCACAAGTTTCTGATAACAGAATCACACAGTTTTATATTGTAAATCCAGGAAGCGGATATAATTCAGCAGATCCAACATTAAAGTTGACAATTACTGATCCTAATGAAACTTCGGAAGCACCATATGAAATTAGAGTTGGAGATGGCGTACTATCACAACCTACATGGACTGAACGCGGAATTGATTTTGAAACAGCAGGAGCAACAGTTAGTGGTGATGGATACGGAGACATTTATCAATCAGCTAACTTTATGAATGTTTACGGATTAACTGATATTCCAACTGAAGGTGCAAACTTACAAATTGAAGGTGATAGTAGATACTTTAAGGTTGTATTTGTTAGAGAACTTTTAGGTGGCCCAGGCAATTATACTGCAAACCTACAAGTAAGTCCAGACTTAGGAGTTGAAGAATCTCCAGAGCACGGAACTAACATTACAATTAGAAGAAGATACTCACAAGTACGTTTAACAGGACACGACTTCCTAGACATTGGTACAGGAAATTTATCAAATACTAACTATCCTGGAACTCCAATTATTCCAAACGATCCAAAGGACGAAGTTACTGAAGCAGGCGGCGGCAGAGTGTTCTATACAAGTACTGACCAAGATGGTAACTTTAGAGTAGGACGTTTGTTTAACGTTGAACAGTCAACAGGATCTGCAAGTTTGAATACAAGTGCATTCAGTCTAGCAGGACTACAAGAATTGTCACTAGGTGCAGTTGGCTTAGGACAAGGCGGAGCAGTTATTAATGAATTTAGTACAGATGGTACATTTAGTGCTAATTCAGACAATGTTGTTCCAACACAAAGAGCAATTATTACATACATCAATGCACAAATTGGTGGAGGAAGTAGTTCTCTGAACGTTAACGCGGTTACAGCAGGTAAAATAAATATTACAGGTAATACAATAAGTACAACTGATAATACACCAATTACTGTAACTACAGGGATGAATTTCAATGGTGGAATAAGTGGTAGCCCAGTTGCATTAGCGTACTACTTTACAAGTAAATCATAATGGCTAAATACTAACGATAGGAGTAATATAAAATGGCATCAGGAATTTTAGGAATTAGTGATCTAACAGCAAATACGGACACAACAACGTATACTGTTCCTGCCGATACTTATAGCGTTGTGACTGTTTCTTTTTGTAATAGAAGTTCAAGCACAGTTCAAATAAGATTAGCAGTAGCAACCAGTGCAACACCGGGCGGCGGAGAGTATCTAGAGTATGATACATCAATCGGACCAAACGGCGTTCTTGAAAGAACGGGTATTGTAATGGATACAGGTAAATTGCTTGTTACAAGATCATCCGGCGCTAACTGCAATGCAGTAGTAATGGGTATTGAAACAGCCGTACCAGCGGCGTAAGGAAGGTATAAGATGGGTAGAAGAATTTCAGTAGGTTCACCAGGTCTAACAATTCCTTTCGGAACTACAGCACAAAGAACCCAAGACGCAGGAGCAGGCTCAATCCGCTTTAATACTGAGTTAAACAACTTAGAATTATATAACGGTACAGCATGGCTTCCAGTAGGTGTTCTTAACGCTACTACAGTTACAACAGCGTATAATGCGGCATCAGGACAACAGTTATTCTGTGATACAAATGGCGGTCCATTTACAGTTACATTACCGGGTAGTCCGGCAGTGGGAGATGTTGTTAGATTTTTTGATCTAAGAAAAACATTTGACAGTAATGCACTAACACTTGGTAGAAACGGAAAGTTGATTCAAGGTGACGCGGCAGATTTGACTGTAAACTCCGAAGGAGCGGCATTTGAAGTCGTATTTTCAGGCGACTCATACGGTTGGCGTATTTACACTGTATAAGACTTAAAGAGGAACAACACGAATGGCAAGTTATGCAAGTTACAAAAAAATAACATCCGAAGGCATTCCAGCTGGTGTTATTACACGGGAGAAGTTAGCTCCAGGAGCTGGCGCTTGTCGCAAGGTTCAATGGATCTACAACGAGCGTGGTATGCAATGCCACCAGTGTGCAAGAGAAAGTGGATGCTGTGAACAAGCAAACGGCAAATGCTGTTATTGGTGCGTTCCTGATAATGTTTATAAAGTAACCTTTGAAATTTGGTCAGGCGGCGGCGGAGGTCCAGGTCACACTTGTTGTAACAACTGTTCGTTCGCAATTGGCGGCTTTGGCGGAAACTACGCAATTAAAACAATTGACACTAACCCCGGATGTCAGTATAGTGTTTGTGCAGGAGGCAGTTGGCCTTGCGGTAAGTCACACACATGTTCAGCAGGTATGGGATGTAAGTCATATGTAAATGGACACAATCTAAGTAATTTTTGTACAGACGGCGGCTGTGGCGGTTGGATGTGTAATGGCGATGCTTGGGGTCAGCGACATGCTGTAACAAGTTGTGCGAACTGTAACATTTGCGGTATATTTGGATCAGACTTTGGATTTACAGGCACTGCTGGTATTAAAGCAGGTACAACAACTTGTAGATGTCACGGACAAACAAGCTGGTCAGGTGCTGCCGCAGGTATCGGTATGCATGTAGCAACAGCAACTAACGAAGCATGGTGTGCATGCGGATGTCATATTAACTGGCCTGCAGGAGGAGGAACTCCTGGAACATCTAGTTATTGTAATAACTGGGCAAAATGTTGTGCAGGCGGATCTGGACAAGGCGGATCTGGAATTGTAAAGATTACTTATGTGTAAGGAAAAAGAATAATGGCAACATACGCAAGTTATAAAACACTAACAACAGACAACTTCCAAGATAATAGTGTCGGCGCAGAAAAATTAGGTCCAGGAGCAGGAAATAAGTACCATACTTTTTGGGTATATAACGAACGAGGCATGGCATGCCAACACTGTACTGATGCTGGCGATTGTTGCGAACAAGCAAATGGCAAATGTTGTTACTGGACAGTTCCAACAGGTGCATCAAAAGTAGTATTTGAAATTTGGAGTGGCGGTGGAGCAGGAGCAGGTTCTACTTGTTGTAACTACTGTATGCACTCGGCAGGTGGATCAGGCGGTAATTATGCTGTAAAATCAATTAGTACATGCCCAGGCTGTCAATATACAATTTGCGCAGGCGGCACATGGCCGTGCTCAAAGTCGCACACATGTGGTCCAGGTATGGGGTGTCGTTCATATGTTAATGGACACAATCTAAGTAATTTTTGTACAACAGGTGGTTGTGGCGGATGGATGTGCAACGGAGATGCATGGGGTCCACGTCATACACAGACTTGTGCAAACTGTAACATTTGTGGAATTTTTGGTGCCGATTTTGGTATTATGGGATCCACAGGAGTAAGTGGCGGACATGGCGGATGTCAATGTAAATCGGGCGATTGGGGACAAACAGGTGTTGCTCCATTCGTAGGTAAAATGTTTGCAGGATCAAACGCAGAAGCATGGTGTAACTGTGCATGTTATACTAACTGGCCAGCAGGCGGCGGACAAACAGGCCAATCTAGTTATTGTGGTAACTGGGCAAAATGTTGTGCTGGTGGAAATATGGGCGGATCGGGCTTAGTAAGAGTAACATTTGCATAAGGAAAGAAATTAATGGCTACATACGCAAGTTATAAAAAAGTTAATACAGACAGTATTGTTAATAGTGCAGTGCAAAACGATGATATTGCTCACGGAAACGGCAATAACATGGGAGTGCAGTGGATATACAATGAGCGCGGAATGGCATGCCATAGTTGTGCTAGAGCAAGTGGATGTTGTGAGCAAGCAAACGGCAAATGCTGTTATTGGTGCGTTCCAGACGGAGCATCAACTGTAACATTTGAAATTTGGTCAGGTGGCGGTGGCGGTCCAGGCAGTACATGCTGTAACTATTGTATGTTTACAATCGGCGGTTCTGGAGGAAATTATGCTTCTAAAACAGTTAGTACAAGCCCAGGATGTCAGTACACAGTATGTGCAGGTGGTAGTTGGCCTTGCGGTAAGTCACATACCTGTACAGCAGGTATGGGATGTAAGTCATATGTTAACGGATATAATCTAAGTAATTTCTGTACTGTAGGTGGTTGTGGCGGATGGATGTGCAACGGAGATGCATGGGGTCCACGTCATACACATACATGTTCTAACTGTAACATTTGTGGTATATTTGGAGCAGACTTTGGAATGATGGGAACATCAGGAACAGAACCAGGACACGGTTACTGTCACTGTGTGTACACTTATTCATTCTCAGGATCAGCACCGTTATTCGGTAAAATGCAAGTAGGTGTAACTAACGAAGCATGGTGCTCATGTGGTTGTCATATTGACTGGCCATCAGGCGGAGGACAAGCAGGTGTTAGCTCATACTGTGATAACTGGGCAAAATGTTGTGCAGGCGGATCTGGACAAGGCGGATCTGGCGTAGTTAGAATAACATTTATGTAAAACAATGATAAATACTTTTAGGAGTTATATAAAATGAGAACAATTAACAAAGAATTTACTTACCCAGTGTGGGACGAATGGAGAAAGAATAGTTTTACACAAGGTAAGACCGGAACGTTTACATACATCGGTCCTGAATTCTTAACTTTCGAAGTTACTAACAATCCAGAATCAGAAGATTACGGAAAAGAATCTGGCTGGTGCTTATGGTTAAAAAGAGACTTAGAAAGACCAGCGGCACAAGACATTACGCGAGTTACAGTAGATTGTAAAGAAAATCCTTTACTTTGTGAAATTGGTAACGATTGCGGACGCGAAGATCTAATTTCGTGGAGACGCGGAAGAGAGTGGGAAGTTCTATGGGACGCACCGGACGGTTATCCAGATGTCGAACATACATTAGACTTAGAACCACGCGATATTTACAATGACGCTGATATTACATATGACTTCGAAACAGAAACATTTAATATTGGTGTAAGAGATTGGGCCGCAACAGGTACAAAGATGGACCTAACATGGCAAGAAGTTAGAGACTTACGTGATCAAATGTTACATGAAACAGATGCTAAAGTAGGTCAAACTGATGCTCCAGAATCAATTCAAACTGCATGGTTAGAATTTAGACAAAAACTACGTGATCTTCCAGCATTGCTCGGTGCCAGAGGATTTGAACCATGGCAAGCAGTTATGATGTTTCCGGGTATGCCAAAAGATATGAGAGATCCAGATTCCGCAAGTGATCCTAATGATCCATACAGAGATGGCGCTTTCCCAATAGACGTTAAAGTTGCCGCACTAAAAGTAGCTGGCAAAAAATAAAATTTAATAAAATTTAAAAATAAACCCTTGCATTTTTGCAAGGGTTTTTTATGCCACATCCGCCTTTCATAATTTTTTTGTAAAGTAAATATTTCTATACAATAGGAGTAATACTTTGTCACGAAAAAAAGCATATTTTATGAATGGTGGTGCAGGTAGGGTTGTTTGTTCAATTCCTGCATTTGAAAAACTATACGAAGAAGATCAAGATTTTATTATTGTTTGTGAAGGAGGTATGGACTTTTATAAAGGACATCCACAACTACACGAACTAGCATACGATCACTGGCATAAAAACTTATTTAGAGATTATATTAAAGATAGAGATTGTATCACTCCTGAACCGTACAGAGTATGGGAATATTATAATCAAAAATGTAGTCTTGCACAAGCATTTGATATTGCTATTAATAATAAAGGATTGCGTGAAGTAGGTGATCCAAAAATTTATATGAATAAACATGAGCTTGTTCAGGGATATAAAGTAGTTGAAGAAGTAAAGGCTGTCACAGGAAAAGACAAAGTAGTAGTGTTTCAGCCCTTTGGTCGTACAGCAGAAAACATGGGAGACTTCATTGTTGACGGAACATCGAGAAGTTTCCACTTAAATGATGTAGTTAGAATTGTTAAAGAATTACGTGAAGATTATGCTGTAATTATAATGAGTGAATTTCCTATTAAAATTGAAGAAAATCCAACTGTACCTATTGCTGTTCCGCAGATTCCAGATGTAAGAGTTTGGTCAAGTATCATTCAAATTGCTGATCATTTTATTGGCTGCGATAGTTTAGGACAGCATATGGCAAAAGCACTAGGTACAACGTGTACTAGTGTTATTGGAAGTACATATCCTATTAATATTTCATATCCAAATTCATCAGACTTTGATATTATTGATCTAGGTGAAGGCAAACGTAAGTTTAGTCCTATTAGGCTTACAATGGAAGAAGAAATTGAGAGATTTAATGACGAAGTTATGGAACTTGATGACGAAAACTTTAAAGCAATTATCACTAGTGTACGTAAACGACTAGGCAAGCCAAGAAGTTATTCAGGAGACTATGTTCCACAAGAACAAGGAGATGTATGTCCTACACACGGAGTAGTACATGCACCTAATAACAAAACTGCACAAATTTTAGGAAGGAGCGGTCAGTAATGTCCGATACTCCTAGCAGATTAGATAAATCTTCTCCAGAAGCATTTCTTAATGACTTATTTGACAGTAGCTTTAAGCCGCAAATTCAAGCCGCCCAAACTTTAGAAACATGGGTAATTACAGGTAATCATTATCCGACTTGGAAAAAGTTTTTACCATTGTTCGATGAAGGTGTATACGATAAAAGTCATAAAGATTATGGTAACGGATATCTACATTACAAAACAGACATGGCATATCCAAAAGACTTAGATCCAACATTGGACTTTCATAGATTTATTAAAATTTGTTGTGCAGAATTGCCTATTAAAGTTGGCAACTTTAAAAAAGCATGGGGTGTAGATTATAAACCTGGAGCATACAGCGGATTACATTGTCATACCCCGGGCAAACAATTAACAGCAGTTTTATTCTTAACAAATACCAAAACTAGCGAAGAATATCCACTAGCAGGCTCTTTAACTACACTGCAACCTTTAGAATATTCAACTAATTATTTACAACACGTACCAAAAGCTGGCGATTGTGTTATTATGGATGGTAGAGTTTATCACGGAACGTATCCTACATTAAATCAGCGTAAGGTATTTGTGTGCGATTTTGATTACGAGACACTAGTATGTTAGAAGATTTGTATCAGGGTAATAAAGACTTTTGGTTTTTAAGTTCGCGAGGACAAATTGCCGATTATTGGATTAAGAAAAACAAGTATGCCGATTACGAAAAATTTTTACCCTTGTTTGATAAAGATTTAGGTATACAATCTCATACTGATCATGGCGGTGCAATACTACGTTACAATCCTGAGATGAAATATCCATACCAAGTAGATCCTCAGCAACAATACATTGACTTTATAAAAGATACTCTTGCTCCATATAGGTTTAAAAGTATTGAGTTTGAAAAATGTTGGTGGATACGTTATCCTGAAGGTACATATAGTGGAATGCATACACACTTGCCGTTGCGAAAATTAACAAGTGTTATGTTTTTAAACACAATTGATCTGCATGACGATAAACCTTTAGCAGGTAAACTAAAATGCATTACGCAAAATCCAGTTACAGGAGAATTAGTAAGCGATCTTGTAAAGTGTATTGCTGGAGACGTTATTATCATGGACGGTAAAGTATTTCATGGAGTATATCCTACCTTACAAGAACGCAAAGCGTTTGTTTGTGACTTTATTTACGAAGTAGAGTTTGATTAATGCATACAGTATATTGGTCCCCAGTTATAAATGTACCAGATAACCAAGAATTTGTGTCTGAATTAAAATACTACGAGCCTAGCACAGTATATAAAGACTTAAATGCTAAAGAATTTTTTGGATTGGGTGCTAGTCTATGTCCAGCAATCGTTGACGAAACTAAAAATACATTTACTGCAAAGAGTCCTATTGATTTTCATATTAAACTGGACTATGAAAGACAAGAGTTAGTTTCTAAATATGATGTAGAGCCTAATTTTTTAATGAACTATATCGGACAGCCAAATCCAGAAGGTGTTTATCAATTAGATCATCCTTGCTTTTTGTTTTTTAGTGAAAAGCCGTTAACAATGACACAACTTCCGCCGTATTATAGTGAGAGTCAGTTTTCATCGGCAACAATGGGAATAGCAGGTACATACAATATAGCAAGTTGGATTAGACCAGTGCGTCCTGCATTTAAATTTAAGAAAAATGCAAGAGAACTTGATATAAAACAAGGAGACACGTTGTGTTACTTTAAGTTTAACACAACAGAAAAAGTTAAATTAGTTAGATTTGATAGTGCTAAATTATTTGAATCTAAAACCGGGCCTGTGATGCAGTGTTTAGGTTTTAAAAATCTTAAAGCAAAGAGATTTTTACCAACACCGTTAGCAGAATGTTATGAAGCATTTGAAAATGCAAGATATAGAAGTAAAGTTTTAAAACTTATAAAGGAAAATAAAGTATGACACAGTGGATTGGAGCAATTACAAGAGGTCACAATGGTGGCGCAGTTCTACTAAAAGACGGAGAAATTGTATTTGCTATTGAAGAAGAAAGACTAACACGTAAAAAGTACGATGGCGGACCACTAGCCGCAATGACTAAGTTCTTAGATTACACTGACAAACTAGATTACCTAGTTGTTGCTCATACACAGCCGTTAGAAGAATCAAGTAGAATCGACTTTAGCGGCGGCGATATGTATACCGGACTTGCAAGAAAATTAGGACTTATTGATAGATCGGATAATGCGTATACTCCTGATGGTCATCATAGTCATAGACAAGTAATTGACATGAGCTATGTACATCACAAACTACATGCGGCTTGTGCATTTTATAGAAGTGGTTTTGAATCAGCAGTTGCAGTAGTAGTTGATGGTGCGGGAACTTTTATTCCTATGAATATTTCTACTGGAACATTCAACGATGAATTTATGACTTGGGAATGTGAAAGTATTTTTAATTGTTCCTATCCTGATGCTCTTAAAACATTATACAAGCATCAAGGTGGCAACGGTCCTTATCCCGGAACTAGAGTTGAATACATTCCTTCAGATAGAGAAGGTGAAGAAGGATTCCACGAACTTGTACTAGATGATAGTGCAGGTATTACAAAAGCATACGAAGCAGTAACACAGTATTGCGGATTTCAGCCTATTGAAGCAGGAAAAACTATGGGTCTTGCTCCATACGGAAAGCCAAACGATAAAATACCTACAATTTACACAGACGGCGGCGGCGGCAAGTGGCGTACTAGTGATAGAAGTGTAATTATTCCTACATATCCTAATGCCGCAGTAGTAAATGAAGGAAAATACGAGTATCTTGAAACATCTCAGGATGTAGTTAATAGCAGAGTCGATCTTACAACACTAGAAAATCGCAGAGATATGGCATATGCTGTACAAGCAGGTTCGCAACAAGAAGTTTTAAATCTTATTTTTAAAGCAGTTGAAATGAGCGGTAACAAAAATGTTGTACTAAGTGGAGGATATGCGCTTAACTGTGTTGCTAACTATTGGTATCTTGATAAATTAAACAAAGAAGGTATTAATTTATATGTAGAGCCTGTTAGTAGTGATGCTGGAACAGCAATCGGCGCCGCATTATTAGTTTATCACCAAACTACTAAAGATAAAAAAGTACGTCCGTATGCAGAAACAATTTACGAAGGATTTGCGTATTGCTATTCTGATACTGAAATTAACGAAACTGCAAACAAATATGGAGCAGTTGTTGTTGATGCAGATCATAATAAGGTAGTTGAGTTAATTAGAAACAAAAAAATTGTTACTATGTTTCAAGGACGTTCAGAAAACGGTCCAAGAGCATTAGGAAATAGAAGTATTCTTTATGATCCAACTGATCCTAACGGCAAAGATCATGTTAATCGTATTAAACGTCGTGAATATTTCCGCCCATTTGCTGGATCTATTCTTGCTGAACATGCACACGAATGGTTTGATATGCGCGGCCTAGAACAAAGTCCGCATATGATGTATGCAATGGATTGTCAGCCCGGAGTAGAAGAAAAAATTCCATCTATTATTCACGTAGACGGAACTTGTAGAATTCAAACAGTAACTCGTGAGCAAAATAAACACTACTATGAAATAATTGAAGAATTTTATAAGCAAACAGGAGTGCCAATTATCTTTAATACTAGTTTCAACTTAGGTGGTGAGCCGCTAGTCGAAACACTAGACGATGCAGTACGCACCCTTTACAGTAGTGAAATGGAATATTGTTATTTGCCCGAGTATGGTAAATTAATTGAAATGAAAAACTAATGCATGTTAACTTATTTTCTATACCAGTTTATAAAACAGTACTTTCTAATCATGATGCTATTAGAGAAGATTTTAAAGGTGTACTTGAAGATGATTCCCACTTCTCTAAGATTCCAACTTGGTACAGCAACGTAGATACTACTTTTGGTAATAGAGAAGCAGACAAACTACCATGGCAAAAGTTTATACAATCGGCGGTTATTGGATTAAATGATTATATTGAAGTTTTTAATTTAGATCTACCAAAAGAATATAGAGTAGAATGTTGGTTAAACAGATATTCTCCAAATCAATATCAAGAAATTCACAATCACGCCGGTGAAAGTGTTATTAGTTGTGCATATATGATGCGTACTCCGCCAGATAGCGGAAGTTTTGTGTTTTATAAAAATCAATACGATTATTTTCATCAGGCTGGCTTACCTAGATTAAGTTCAGAACCTTTTAAATTTAATAATAGGGTAACGCCACCTTTAGAAGAAGGTGAAATTATCTATTTTCCAAGTAATTTAGAACATTATGTTTCAGAAAATAGATCTAATGAAATACGTGCTACTATCAGTGCAAATTTTATTGTAACAGAAAAGTTATTTGAGACAAACAATGGATAAAAAAATTATTAACGAAGAAGAAATATTTGCAATCAATCCAGACTATGATGCACAACTAGTTCGTTATGGAGACGTAAAAGTATTAATAGTAGATGACTTTTATTTAAACCCATACGATGTTAGACAACTTGCATTAAACATACCTGCATCTACAAATAAACGTATACGAGGTAATAACCCTGCACACAGAATTAATGCCTTTTATGAGTTATCAAGTATGGCTTGGATATATGATCAATTAGCAAGACAATATTTTCCGGAAGTAATGTCTGCATATCCTCCGCACTATATGGAGCAAAGTTTTATGAATGCAACATTTATGGTAAATGTAATGCAAACTACTAACTTGCCTCCTGTTTGTCCGCACATGGATAACACAAGCGGAATGAATCTTGCATCTACTATCTACTTGAATACTGCAAATGAATGTAACGGTGGAACAAGTTTTTATTCCTTTGGTGGAAAAACATATTACGATGATCCTAGTGTAACACATACATTAGATGTTCAAGGAAAAATACCAGTAACTCGATATATTGCAGATAGCATAGGTGATTGGAAGTTACTAGGTGTTGCACAAATGAAATTTAACAGGATGGTTTTGTATAATCAAGCAGTTTTACACAGTGCATATGTAAAACCACCTATGTTTACTAATGGTTTATATAGATTAAATCAACAATTTTTTATTTAGGAGAAACTATGGAAGGTAATTTTGACGGAATTGAAGAATACCCAAACGCTTTTCCAATTGATTGGTGTAGACAAGTAATTAAACGTTTTGAAGAAATGTCATCGAAGCAAGTAACTACTTTACAAAGTAGTATAAAGAATCAGGATGAACGCATATACATGGATTGGGCCAATCATAATTCGATGTATCATGCTGATGAAGACTTATGTTTATTCTTTTATAAGCAATTGAATAAAGTATACGAAGAAAAATATAGATCAAAATACGAAAGTTTAGGACATGTTATGCAACATAGTCCTAAAGGAATGAGTGTTCAAAAAACTAAACCGCACCAAGGTTACCATATGTGGCATTGTGAAAATGCTGATATAAGTACAGGATCAAGAGTTCTTGCATACACAGTTTATTTAAATGCTGTAGAAGAAGGCGGCGAAACTGAATTTTTATATCAAGGAGTTAAGTGTAAGCCTGAACCTGGTAAACTTTGTATTTTCCCTACATCATTTACACATCCACATCGAGGCAATCCTATTTACAAAGGTGTTAAGTATATTATAACAGGTTGGTATACGTTCGACCAATAGGATAAAAATGAAAATAGCAGTAGTAGGTGGTGGCACAGCAGGATTTGTAGCTGCCTTAACATTAAAAACTAGTTTTCCTTCATACACTGTTGACGTAATACGCTCAACAAAAATAGGAACAATCGGTGTTGGCGAAGGTTCTACAGAACATTGGTCAGCATTTATGGATCATGTCGGTATAAATGCTGGAGAAATGATCAAGGCAGTTGATGGAACATTTAAAACAGGCATTATGTTTGAAGACTGGGGCAATAAACCTTACCTACAAAATGTGCATGATCCTTTTGTTATCGAACATCTAGGAATGCCAATGGCATATGCTAAACTTATTGGAGAAAATGCTGAACCGCGTGACTTAACTGGTGATTATCTTTGGCGCAACCATACTCCATTTAGTAAATTTATTGAAGAACGCCCTAACGATACAGGCGTTAGTCAATATCATTTTAATACTAGCAAACTAAACGATTATCTCACTAATTTTGCACTTAACAAAGGTTGTCAAGTAATTGACGATGAGATTACTACAATTAATGTTACTGAGAATAACCAAATTGATACTCTTGAAGGTGAAAAACAAACCTACGACTATGACTTTTACATCGATTGTACTGGATTTAGAAGATTACTAATAGAACGTGTAGGAGGTCAGTGGCAAAGTTACAGTAAGTATCTAAAAATGAAGGAAGCAATAGTCTTTCCAACAGAATATACAAATACTATTGACCCTAAAGGAGACGAAATTCCAATTTGGACACTTGCTAAAGCAATGGATGCAGGATGGATGTTCCGTATTCCTGTTTGGGATCGTAAAGGTAATGGTTATATTTTTGATAGTGACTTTATTACAGCCGAACAAGCACAAGAAGAAGTTGAAAAGTATCTAGGACATGGTATTGATGTAGCAAAACACATTAAGTTTGATGCAGGAGCAATTGATAATCCATGGATTGGAAATGTATGTGCAATCGGTCTTAGTGCAAACTTTGTAGAACCCTTAGAAGCAAGTAGCATTGGAACTAGTATTAATCAAAGTATGTTATTAGCACAACGTATTGTTAATTATAACGAGCAAACAATCAACAGATATAATGTTGAAGTAAATGCAATAATGGAAAATATTAGAGACTTTATTGCACTACATTATATTTCACCAAGACGAGATACACCATTCTGGAGAGCAATTGCAGAAACACCTTTGCCTCCAACTCTTGAAGAAAATTTAAAAATGTGGAAACACAGAATGCCTATAGAAGATGATTTAACTTCCCATACAAAAAAGATTTTGTTCAATGAATATAATTTTGCAATTGTGATGCACGGATTAGGTTTGTTTGACACTGACAGCATTTTAAAACAATATAATACATTACCTGCAGAAGCACATGCTTTTGTTGAGAGACAATGCCAACAAAAAATTGAGTTCGATCAGATTAAATCTATTCCGCATAAGATAATGCTAGACTTATTGCGGAGATTAGTATGAGAATATTTGCATTTGGGTGTAGTCTGACTCAATATTTTTATCCTACATGGGCAGATATCTTAATCTATCAGTATAAATCTAGAGGTTACCAAGGAAGCAATTGGGCTAGAAGCGGCGCCGGCAATCAATATATTAATATGAGATTGTGGGAAGCAAACACTGTACACAAATTTAATAAAGACGATGTTATATTATTACAATGGAGTAGTATGTTCCGTGAAGATAGATATCATATGGGACATGGTTGGTGGACGCCAGGAAACTTTAGCGGACTGACTATGGATAATGAAGGCATGGTACTTAATAATTTTTTCTATAAAACTAAATGGCAATGGGCAGATATGATACATTGTGTTATGAGAGATTGTGCTACTATAAGTTCAACTCACAAGGCATTAGATACAATTGGTTGTAAAGTGATATCAACAGCATTTAGAGAACCAGTTGAAGGTTGGGAAGAACTGTCGCCGGAGTTTAACAAACACAATTCTAAATTAGAGTTAGAAGATGTTAGAGCAGTATTGGAAGCATATAAAGATGATATACAGACATCTTGCCCTCCAATACTAAATGCATTAAACTTTGGAACAGATCAAGCATTTGCAGATACAAGACCTAAAAGTGTTCCTGATAGAACGCCAGAGTCTCAACATATGCTACTACCAGAACTTCACCCATTAACACATGAGGCCGCAGAATTTATTGAAACTCATATAGAAAACTTACTGCCAGAGACAAAAGATTTTGTAGAACATTGGAAACAGCAATACATAGACAAAGACCCTATTTACTTAGAAGATTTAAAATGGTTTAATCCTGATAAGATAGGTTGGTCAGATGATAGATGGAGACCCTAATAAATGAGTACACCGGTGATTGGATTGGATCGAGACGGAACTATCAATGAAGACATTGGTACATATGTAACTAAACCAGAACAATTTAAGCCCATTCCAGGAAGTTTAGAAGCAATAAAGATGATCCGAGACAAGGGTTATGACGTTGTTATTTTAACAAATCAAGCAGGCATCATGAAAGGTATTTGTGATGCAGTTGATGTTGACGTAGTACATAATTATATGTTACAATTGTTAGGCGAAGTAGGGTGTAAAAGTATTAATGGTTTGTATTATAGCACTACTAATCTAAAAGATGACATTTATGCAAAACCTAATATAGGAATGTTTAAACGTGCTGCCGCCGAAATCGGAGTAGACTGGAAAAACGGCGTGTATGTTGGCGACAAAATTACAGATCTTAAAGCCGCAGTCAAAGCTAAAACTCGTCCAGTATTATTACGTACTGGTCACGGAAAAGAAACAATTGAAAAATTAAATTCTTTTGCTAACAAAGATCTTAAAAAACAAACTGAAATTTTTGATAATCTTTATCAATTTGCATATAGTTTAGTTGATCTTAGACAGTAATCTGTACTGTTGCATATCTTTCTAAAACGATAAATACTATATGGAGCATGTGCAATGAATAAAACATTAAACGGTCTATTCTCGAAAGGGCTAAACAACACTATTTTACTACCTCAGCAGAGTAGTTTTAGTTATAAAGGAAACTGGATTGGAGTTCATAACAATAGTGTGATGGACAAATGGCATGTTGGCGACTTTAGTAGCGCCATTTACCAAGTTACTGTAGAATTTGACTCAAACGAAAAAGAAATTATGCAACTTTCTGTTGTTGCTAGACCCGATAGAGCAGTTGCATCTATCTTTGGACGTTCTAGTATTAACCAAGAGTTGGTAAGTATAAGTGTAACTGTAGACGAAAGTATTTGCAAAGTTATGGTGTCTCCAACATCAAGAACATGGACAGGAGCGAAATTAATTTACCATGCAACTTATGCAAAGACAATACATCAGCTTACGCCTCCAGCTATTGTCGCAGATGTGTCCTCTGAGGTAGCTTCTGGAATAAATACTTTTGATGCAACAACAACGTATTTTGATAATACAAATATAACATTTGATAAGGTGTAAGGAATGGCAAAATCAACGATTAATATAGGTACAGCGGCGAATGATGGTACCGGTGACAGTTTAAGATCTGGCGCAACTAAAGTTAACGCAAACATTGACGAAGTGTACGGCGCACTAGGCGACGGTACAAACTTAAAAGATATAGTAAACTCAAGCCTAGAGCTTGATGTTCCTAACGACGACACAAAAATTAACAAAATTGCATTCCATGTTGCAACAACTAATCAATTAAATCAAATTAGTCCTTCAACTTATCACGGTGCATTGATGCACAATCACCAAACTGGTACTGTACATGTTGCACACGCAGGTGCCTGGCATAAACTATTAATGGATACGAGCGGAGGGGCAATTACAAATTACACCAGTCCTTTAGCTTCAGTTGCATATGTAGGTAATATTAATTCACTAAGTGATGTTGATACAGTTTCGCAACCACCACAAACCGGCAATGTCCTAAAATGGGATGGCGGCAAATGGGCGCCAGGTACTGACGTTGCATCAGGCGGAGCCGGTTTAGATGCTGATACGCTAGATGGATTTGATAGTGCTTACTTTACAAATTATAATAACTTAAACAATAAACCTACTATTCCTTCAGTACTAACCGACTTAGGTATTGTAGATGGTAGTGCTGAACAAGTATTAACCACTGACGGCGCAGGCGGATTTACATTTACAACAGTAAGTTCAGGTAGTGTACAAAACTTATTTGAAACTGTCGCATCAGATGTTGGAAACACTACAGCAAATAGTGCTACAGATACATTAACAATCGCAGGTGGAACAAACATTGCAACAGCAATTGTAGGAGATACATTAACAATTAATTATGTAGGCTCACCGAATTCAGGTGAAGCAAACCAAAATGCATTTAGTAATGTACAAGCCGATACTGGTCTTGCTGAAGCAGACAATACTACAGATACACTTACTATTGCCGGCGGAACAAATATTACAACATCTGTATCAGGAGACACTGTTACAATTGATTATTCTGGAACAAACAGTCTAGATAGTTTAACTGATGTTGCAATTACAACTCCGGCTACCGGAGCAGTTCTAGCATACAACGGAACAAGTTGGATTGATGTTCCACAAACGATTGATAGAATGGCATATGGTGCTATTACTACTTTAACAGTTACAGCAGATAGTAACAACGGATATAAATTTGATCAATACGGAGCAACAGAAGATCCTGTTATTTACGCATTGGCAGGATGTACTATTGCATTTGATCTAAACAGTACTTCATTAGCAAGTCATCCATTCCAAATTGAAACAAGCGGCGGCAGTGCATACGATACAGGGTTAGTACACGTTGCACCTGACGGAACAGAATCAACTGGATCTGACGCACAAGGTAAAACTAGTGGTACACTATATTGGAAAATTCCTGCAAACATTAGCGGCAACTATGCATATCAGTGTACAGTACATTCGGCTATGAGAGGAACAATTACAATCAAGCAATTGAGCGCAATTTAAGGTAAGTTATGGCAGTAATAAACGATAAATTTCAAGCACAGAACGGATTCGAAAGTCCAAATTTTACCGTTGATAGTACTGGTAAAATAACAGCGCCGGTTATTAACGTTCAAAGTATTTTGTTGAACGGCACTCCTTTTGTGGCATATGTGCCACCTGAAGATGCAGGCGGCGGCGAAGATGATGGTCCTGTAATTACTAACGTGTTTGAATCACTGGCAGTAACAGGAGGAACTCTTAGAGTTTCATACTTAGGTGGCCAAGCAATTAATATCGTTAATGGTGTTGTAAAAATTAACAGTTTAGGACTATTACCAGGAACAATTGATCATGTTGACATTGGATATAACACGCCAGTACAAGTACAGGCATACACAATTGATATGACAACGGCACCAGACAGTTCTGCAAGCCAAATTAATTTTAATGGCGCAAAATTGAATGGAGATTTAGATATTGTAGATAATGTTGTTTTAAGTAGACAACCTACAGAATCAGGACACGCAACAAGTAAAGGATATGTAGACGCAACAGCAACAGCTCTTGCGGTAGCATTTGGAGCATAAAGAATGGCAAAGAAAAAGATTTATAATTACAAGTTTTATCCGGGGTTAGGTTTAAATGACAACACCTATCCAAATGCATGGTCACTTTTAACACAGAATAAAGAGTTTATTAAAGCAGAAGTTGCGGCATGGATTCAAGCGCAGGTAGGAGCAGGTGCAACTGGATTCGTTGGATATACATACAGCCAATCAAAATGCGAAAGAGATACAGGATTTAACGTCGATGCATATGCATTTGATTTAAGATACACTGGAAATTCTGAAACATATAGAATTGCAAATACATATTTTGAAAAAGAAGTTGCACAGGTTGACGGTGATAGACAAGCTGAAATTAAAGCAAAAGAATTTACACGCGATCTAATTATTAATCACGTTTTTACTAACTCACCACAAACAACTCCTTATCAAGGAAATGTTGCACAAGTAGTTGATCTATCAAAGACTGCCGAACCACAAGCTGGTACAGTAATTCAAACACTAATTGGTATTGTTGTTGATGTATTAACATCAGGATTAACTGCATTACCAACCTTTCAACGTAAAGGCCTAGGACATGTTAGATTCCAAGGTAACTATGATTCAAGTGATTTGTTAATTGTAACAAACACAACTAAAACAGAAGTTATTTACAACTTTACAGATGCAACCAAAGGCGGTATAGTTACACGTAAAAATGATGTTACTCCTAGAGATAGTAGCGGATATACTGAAAAATTTGATCAAACCGATGCAAACTATAATGCAGACGGCGACTTTCCAAAGTACTTACAGACTACAGACTCGGTTACTATTTTAGATCTTACGTTTAACACATCGTCTATGAGCGAAAGTGATGAACTACAAATCTTTATTGATAGTCCAGAACAGAGAACACGACCATACGATTTTGGTACAGATGCTATTGAGCGTATGCGTATTGCACCTCCATTGTCAATGCTTGACGCTGACTTTGAATACGGTCTACAGCCTACAAAGTGGTCAGCAATTGGAATGATGCGCGGTTATCCAAGTGTGTACGAATTGCCTGGTACAGACACACAAGTACAAAAAGTGGAAACAGATGCATCAGCGGGAACTGAAGGCATTGGTTCAAGTAAAGTTACAGTTACAACAATTGGTGCTCACGGGTTCTTACCCGGTACTCCGATTACAATTAAGGCACTAGAAGATGGTGTTGCAGGTGCGGCGAGAGCTGAAGGATCGTTCATTATTATTGAAACACCGACTAATACTACATTTACTTTTTATGCAAAAGCAAAAGTTGGTACTACAAATGGCGAAGTCCTTTCAACTACGTATACCCAATTGAGACAAGGTGCATTTTACACTGGTGCTAGTATTGGACAGCCTGCTTTTGATGTGTTTAGTAATGGTACAGCAGGTACTATGACACTAAGTTTAACTGCTCAACCAGGTGAAAATAGACTTGCATTTACAGGCGATGTACCAGAAGTTGGTGCTCCGATTAACGATCCAGCATTTCCAGTTGGCACCCAAGTTACTGCAATTTCAAGTACTCCAAATGGACTAGCATTACCTTTACAATTAACAGCTGATATTGCTCCTGGTAATACAGATATTCAAGTAGCTAGTACTGTAGGAATTGTTCCAGGATTAGCGGCAAATAACGGAAGTAATGATGCTATCTTTGTTAATAACATTGTAGGTAATACTGTTAGTATGAGCGGAAGTTTTACTACTCCTGTTGTTAGAAATACAGAGACGTATACAGCAGTATCAGGAACAATTGCTTCACCAGTAGGTAACAATGGACAATTTAATATCACTAGAACAGGTATTAACTACGCTATTGCAAGTATTGCACAAGCAGGTAGCGGATATGTTGCAGGTGATGTAGTTTTAATTACCGGTGATAACTTAGGCGGCCAAACTCCGGCAAACGATGCTACAGTAGTAATTACTACAGTTAACGGCACAGGTGGAATTACTGCCGCAAGTATTAGCGGAACAGCATTAAGTGGAAGTATTACGTACAGTGCAGTTACATCAACTTATAACAATGATGGCGGCAATTTTGGTACAACGAATTTTGATATCTCGTATGAATCAGGCGGTTACACAACTGTTGATGTAAATTCACCAAACGATACAACAGGATTTGCAGTTAACGATAGAATTAGAATTGTAGGTAGTCAACTATTAGGTGGTACTGGACAAGACGGAAATCAAAATTCCGGAGGTAACGACTTTGTAGGTAAGATTACAGCCGTTGGTGGCGGCGGATCTATTACATCAGTAACTCCAGATAATGGCTGGAGTCAAGGTACTCCACCGAGTCAAATTAGACAGTACCAATTCGGCGGAGTTGGTTTAGCATTTACTGGAGGATCAGGTACAGGTGTTGAATTTAATATCAGTGTTACTGATACAACATATGGCATACAGTTTTCACAAGCAGGAACAGGTTATAATACAGCTGATACATTAGTATGTTTAGGTTCCGATATGGGCGGTACAAGTCCTACAAACGATTTATATTTGAGAGTAGTTGCAACAGACGGTGCAGGCGGAATCATTGATGTAAGACTAGAAGGTGCTGACGAATCTTCAATTCCAGTAGCGTTTAATGGTGGTACATTTACATCTAAAACACTATCAAACTTAGCAGGATCTAGTGCAGTATTTGATATTGTAAACGACGGTGTAAGCTATAGTGCAAATATTACTACAGCAGGTACAGATTATCATCTTGATCAAACAATTACAATTGCAGGTACAGAATTAGGTGGTACTTCACCAGCTAACGATGCTACACTTACTATTTCAAATGTAGGCGGCGCCGATGGATCTATTACTGGCGTAACTGTTTCAGGTAGTGCTCCAGCATTGCCAACAGCATTTAACGGTGTTGCCGGTGTTAACCAACCACATGCTGGTACTAGCGGTACTTTTAATATTACTAGAACTGCTGGAACGTATACTATTGCAATTAACTCATCGGGATCAGCTTACCAAGTCGGAAACGTTTTAACTATAGCAGGTACAACACTTGGTGGAATTTCACCTACAAACGATGCTACTGTAACAGTGACAGCAATTGACGGCAGTGGCGGCCTAAACACTGTTACTATTGCAGGAACAGGTGCCGGAGGCGGAAGTTTAAGTTTAGTTAACGGCGTTACACTTACAGATTTTAGCACTCAAACAATTACTTCAGGTTCAGCAGTTGACTTTGAAGCACTTGCAACTATTGAGATTACATGGCCATATGCACACGGTATTGTACCGGGCGACACATTTATTGTTGACGTTGCATCCGATGACGGCGGAACTAATAACCACTCGCTGGCATCAGGATCGTTTATTGCAATTAATGTTCCAACTACTAAAAAAATTAGATATAATGCTAGAGCACCGGGATCTATTTTAGAAGCTACCGCAGTAGATAGTACCATTGATAAGATTCAAGGTAACATATACATGCGTCCAGATAGTTTCTTTATTCACAGACCATATGATGGTGGTGTACAGTTAGGAACCGGCGGACCACAACATGGTGCACAGGCAATTAGACAGAGTAAAAAGTATATTCGTTACCAGTCAGGTAAAGGTATTATGTATACAACTGGTGCTCTATTTGCTCCAAGTTACGATGTACGTAGTGTAACATCAACTGGCACTGAACTTAATTCAACTATTACTATTGTAACTGACGACAATGATCACGGCGCACAAGTAGGTGGTAAGATTAGACTTATTGGAGTTGAAACTGCTGGATACAATGGCGAATATGTAGTTACACAAATTGTTGACGAAAGAACATTAAAATGTTTAGGTACTAGAAGATTAGGATCGACTAGCGCAATACTAGGCTTTGCCGCACAGATGACTGTTGTTAGCTGGCACGGAGCAACTGTACGTTCTGGTATTTTTGATGATCAGAACGGAATTTATTGGGAATTTGACGGATCTAATATTAGTGTAGCACAGCGTACAAGTACTAAACAAATTGCAGGTACAGTAAGTGCAACACCAGATAACAACGTTCTTTATGGTACTAATACAAGATTTAGAGATCAATTAAAAGCAGGCGATAGAATTGTTCTAAAAGGAATGACACACGTTGTAGCCAACGTAGATAGTCAGTCACAAATTACAGTTACGCCAGATTATAGAGGTGTTAATTCATTAAGCGCGGCAAAGGTTAACTTGATTACTGATAAAAAAGTTTTACAAGAAGAATGGAACTTAGACAGACTAGACGGCACAGGACCAAGCGGATACAATATGGATGTTAGATACATGCAGATGATTGGTATTCAGTATTCATGGTATGGTGCTGGTTTTATTGACTGGATGCTACGTGGTGCTGATGGTAACTTTGTGTTCTGTCACAGAATGCGTAACTCAAACGTAAACACAGAAGCGTTTATGCGTTCAGGTAACTTGCCTGTACGTTACGAAGTTACTAACGAAGGTGCATTTACAGCACTAGCTGAATCAATGGACACTACACAAGATTATATTCCATTAGTAGAATCAAAGTTCTTCCCAGATAATGGTACAGTATACATTGATAATGAAATTATTACATATTCAACAATTAATCATACTACTAAAAGACTTGAAAACTGTACACGTGGAACATTCTTAAGTAATTTCCAAGCTGGTGCTAACAGACAATATCAAGCTGGGCCAGCTAGCGGACACGATATTAGAACAGGCGTTGTACTAATTAGTAATACAATTACTCCACTTATTAGTCACTGGGGTTCTGCGTTTATTACAGATGGCGGCTTTGACGAAGACCGTGGTTACATCTTCTCATATACAGAAACGGGACTAGCAGTTACAACAACAAGACAAACAGCGTTCTTGCTACGTCTAGCACCTAGTGTTAGTAACGCTATTGTTGGTGACTTAGGAGATAGAGAACTACTAAACAGAGCGCAGTTACTCATGCAGGGTCTAGAAATTACATCAGATGGTCTTGATCCGGCTAACAATGATGCTCCAATTTATGGTGGTATTGTTATTGAAGGTATTCTAAATCCACAAAACTATCCACTCAATCCAAGCGATATTGGTTGGACAGGATTGTCAGGACTAGCACAAGGTGGACAGCCAAGTTTTGCACAGGTTGCATCAGGTGGTAGTGTTAACTGGAACAGTGGCGATACTGCTACATACACTACAGCGGCAGTTATGCCAAAGGTTACAACGTCAGCACAATTAATGCCATGGTGGTCATTTAGAACCAATAGAAGCTATGCATACTTTGACCAAACATCCTGGGAACAGGCTAACTTATCTACAGGTGATCTTGTTAATGCTGATGGCGGAGGTAATGAATTTTTTCCAGCAGGTACAACAATTCAACAAATTGTTGACCAAACAATTTACGGAAGATATCTAGTTTACTTCTCACGTAACTCAAACTCAAATAGTGGAAACGGTGCTATACAGACATTTGAAAAAGGTGGAAATTTAGATAACGCCTCATACGCATTCTTTACTAAAACAGCTTGGGATGCATCTGGCGCTAGGTCGGGTACAGCGTTAGGCGATGCCGCAGGTGATCCAACTAACCAACCTGATATTACAATGCCTTCAGGCACAGCGGTTAACAATATTGAAGGACCTTTATTGTTTGGTAATCAAGGCAGTGGTGGTATTGAATATTTTAAAGTTAACTTTAATAACTCCTTTAACGGTACAGTTAGTCCAGGAGATTTATTTAACTTTACATTCCAACAGCCACCGTATGCACAGCCAGGAGAAACAGTATTCTCATTCATTGCGCAACCTGGAGAAAGAGCTACATTGGATCTTCAAAACTTGAAGGAACTTACAAATACTACACTAGGTGGTAGAGGTACTTTCCCGAACGGTCCAGACGTACTAGCACTGAACGTTTATAAAACAAGTGGTGAACCAGTAAACGCTAACATCATTATTAAATGGGGTGAAGCGCAGGCTTAATGGTAATTTACTTACCCACAAAAAAAGGAGCATTAATTGCTCCTTTTTTTATATCTAAACTTTAACTATTCTTCTGTAGATTTAATTTTTTGACTATCACCTGGTGCAATACGATAGTTGTCTTCAACACTATCCGGTGTACTTACTTCTGTAATACTACTACCTGCTTCCATACATACTACTTGATGCGGCTGCAATGGCGGATTGCGCCAAGTCATTCCTTCAGTAAGTTCTTGAGATTTAAATTCAGCAGTGTTAGTATCAATCCATTTTAATAAAAATCGACCGTTGTTTACAAACCATGTTTCATCTTTTTCTTTATGAAAGTGCATACTAAATTTAGCACCTACACGATCAAACACCATAATCTTACCACAGTACTTGTCATTAGTAGCCCAGATTAGTTCATAACCCCAACCTTTTTCTACTTTGCCTTCTAGTCTAGTTGGCTCCATTTAAATATTCCTCCACTGTGATCCAATGTCTAATTGGAATTGTATTATGTAATCTTGCATTGTCTGCACATGTGTATTCTTGATACTGACCTTTAAGTTTTTCAGGCATATCGATGTATTCAATAGTTGCATTATGTTTCTCAGCAACTAATTGTGCAACCTTTTCTACACTAATTGCATTACCAGTTCCAACATTATAGATACCACTAACATCTTGTTCCATCATTTGTTCGTGTATGCGTACTACATCATAAACACAAACACAGTCTCGTTTATATTGATCACTGTTTTTAAACAATTTAATAACACCGTCATGTTCTGCTTGACGTTGAAATTTACTTACAAGGCTCATTTGGTCGCCCTTGTGTCCTTCGCCTGGACCATATACATTAAAATAACGGAAGCTCTGTACATTCATCTGGAATGAATCAGGCTGATAAATTCCATGATCGACTAAAAACTTATCAACTAGATACTTACTCCAAGCGTAAGGAGTTTGCGGATATTTTGGTGCATCTTCATTGAAATCAGTATAAGGACCGTATACACTTGCACTACTTGCTAATTGAATATTTGTGCCGTAATTGTCACAAACTTGTAATAATCTTAAGGTAAACTCGTAGTTATGAGCCCAGACTTTTTCGATATCTCGCTCTGTAGTATCTGAAATTGCACCAGTGTGTATTACCCAATCATATTGATCTACTGCTGGAACAACATTTTCAACATATTCAAAACCTTCAACTTCGTGACCTTTATGCAACATATAATTTGCAATGTGACTTCCGATAAAACCTTTATGTCCTGTTACTAAAATTTTCATTTATTCTCTCTACTATGTTTGTGGTTGATTTTCCTTTTACTGTGGGGAAAATTTCTACATCATAATCTTGATGACCAACTACAGTCTCTATTATATAGTCTCCGCCCTTAATAATCAAGTCCGGATTGACTGTTTTGAGCAAATTTTCTGGAGTATCTTCTGTAAATACCTTTACTTCATCCACCCAAGGAAGTACTTCAAGTTGTTCAATACGTGTAGCAATATCATTGATTGGTCTATTAGAACCTTTTAAGCGTTTTACACTACTATCGCTATTAATACCAACTACTAATTTGTCACCTCTACTTTTTGCATACTTTAATAACTCTAAGTGACCAGCATGCAATACATCAAATACACCATTTGTAAATATTACTTTTCTTTTAATATCTTGCATTGTTACAACATGTACTCCGCGATGTTCAACTGATCTTGCACTTGCATAGCATGCAAGTTCGCATGCTTTAAAAATATCCATACCTAAGTTAATTCCGTATGCAATTACAGCCAACGCAGTATCTCCAGCGCCAGTAACATCAGCAACTTCTTTGACAGGTTCCTTAAAATGACGATAAGATAAGTCGTCACAAAGCACATGCATTCCGTTTGCACCATCTGTAACTACAAGGTATTTCCATTTATGATTTTTAAGATGAACAATTGCTAGTTCTTTTTTGAAGGTACCAAACCATTCAGTATATTCCTTCATATTAGGCTTTACTAAAAATGCACCATTGTAAAAATCAGGTGATTGTTTAGGGTCAACAATAACTTTACATCCGTTAGATACTAAAATGCTTACAGTATCTTTTTTAATAACGCCTTTGGCATAATCACTTACTACAACAATATCATCTTTATTAATTTCCTGTAGTAATTTTTCAAATGCAGTATTTTTACAGTATTGTTCTTCTCTATCCCATCGTACTATTTGTTGTCCATTTTGTCCTACTACTCTATTTTTACTAGTAGTTACAGTTGCATCCATTACTACATTAAAGTTGATATTTTTAGTTTTATCAAAACATTCAACAAGTTGATAACCTTCTTTATCTGTAGATATAGCACCGTATAAGCCAGTTTCTCCAACTAAGCTAGAAATATTTAATGCAACATTACCAGCACCCCCAGGCTTTAATTCTTGATGTGTTTCAAGTAATACTGGTACAGGTGCTTCTGGGCTAATTCTAGATGCTTCACCGATAATCCATCGATCTAACATCACATCGCCATAAACTTTGATCATTAAATTCCTCTTATGTATTTTGTATTATCAGGTAAATGTTCAGCCTTCATGTGATGTTGTTGAACATGATACTGATATGCACTGTCACTTAACACTACATCATTATTATATTGTAGTTCTTTACGTGCAACTATATCTGATAGTGCTCCTGTTCCGGATAGAACAAAACTCCATAGTGGCCATCCTGCACTTCCTTCTTGCCTAGGAAATAAAGTAGCATTAGGTACTCTGTGTTTGCATACTTCGTGAATTGATTTTACAAAATCAGTTTTTGTAGCACCGCTATCGATATGCTTCCAAAACTCTGTATCGTTTCTACCACATGTATAATGTGCTACAAGAAAATCTTTCATAGTATCATATAAATGTCCATTAACATTGTTATAACTTTCTACTTGTCCGTCATTACATGTTTCTTGAGCAGTTTGACTGAGACAACTAAAGATAAAATGCTTTAATTGGAAAATAGTTGTATGAATACTTGTTGCTTCTAGAGGTTCTGCAAATGCCGCACACAAGCCAATTGATAATACATTTTTAATCCATAGACGCTCTTGCCGACCGCTATCAAATTTTAATAATCTAATTGGTTCAATTTTGCGTCCGAGTGTTTGTTCAAGTTCGGCATGTGCTTGGTCAGGAGTAACAAAGTCATCACAAAATACATATCCGCACCCTCGACGATTTTTTGTAGGAATTTGCCAACACCATCCGTTGTTCTGTGCCCAAGCATTGGTAACAGGCTCAATAACTTCATCATCTTCGTATGGCAAAAGAAATGGTAATGCACTGTTTACAGGCAAATTATCCTTGTAACTTTTCCATTTTCCGCCGACAGCTTTCATTAGCACTTGATTAAATCCACTAGCATCAATAAACATATCCCCGTCTATAGCTTCACCATTAGATAAGTTTAATTTTTCAACATATCCTGACTCACTATTAAGTATAACATCATTTACTTCGCTGTCAATATGTTTTACAGTATTACTAATTTTTTTAAAATACTGGCCAACTTTGTGTGCATCAAAATGATATGCATGATTACCTGCAGGCTCAACAAAACTATTTTTGTTATGTTGTATTTTATAACCTAACTCTGTAGAAATGTGTAATAAATCTTGATCTCGATATCCTAGTGCGTGTTGAAAAATAAGATCCGACCGATCATTTGATGTTGGAGTACCGTCAATAGGGCCATAATAAAACTTATTAATGTCTTTATTCCAACCAATATGTTTAATACCTAATTTAATAGTAGCGTCACATTCTTTAATAAAATCTTGTTCATTGCATCCAAGATTCCACATTTCATTTTGTACAATATTTGTTAGTGATCCTGTACTTCCTTCACCAGCACCAATAATTCCAATCTTAGAACTTTCGATACATGTTACTGTATGTTCCGGTCTAATTTTACTAATCATAAGTGCGGCAAGCCAACCAGCAGTGCCGCCGCCAACAATAACTATCTTCATACTAGTTGTCCTCTGTCACCTCTAGCCTGAGCCAACAGTAACCAATCTAATCCCAGGTTGGTACTTTCAATGGCGCTTGTGTGCTTTAAACTAGTGTGCATTCTAATTTCTTCTGCCAACTTAAAATCTTGTATTAAGAAATCAATTTCCTGAGGAGGCATATAGTTTAAATCAACATTTACAGGATATCCCATTTGTATTAACCATAAATGCCAATTAGGTGGATGGAATAATGTTCTTGATTGTACAGGTGTGTAAAATTTACGTTGCGGATCTTTGAGCCAATTTTCATACCATAAATGTTTTTCAGATTTGACATGTGTTTCTTTTACGTAATTCCAAAAAGGTGTGTCCCATTCTGTATCAGCATAATGGCTGTTGACAAAGTCTACAGCATCGTTGTACCAAACTTCCATTTCTCTATTGTATGTTTCAATATTTGCCTCGTTATAAGCATACTGCGGAATCATGTCCATAAGTTTTTCAACTCCAGTAGTCATACTAGCAAGTCCAGTTGACTCTAATGGTTCAATAAATCCTCCACTTAATCCTATGGAAACAACATTACCTTCCCAAAAGTTTTTACTATAATATGGCACCCAATCTATTAGTTTAAGATCTTCTGGTTTGATTCTATTATCCCAATGCTCACAGAAGTAGCGTTTTGCTTCTTCTGGATCAGTAATATCTTTATTGAATACAAGTCCTGAACCAATACGTGATTGTACAGGAATTTTCCAAATCCAACCGTGATCTACAGCAGGACATTTTACATAAGGCACACATTCTTTTTCAAAATCTTCATAAGGGACATGTCCAGCAACCGCGGCGTTTGTAAATAATCTCCCTTCACCAAGTAGTTCTACTCTGTCGGCTTCTTTTAGTATACTAGCAAATCCTGTACAATCAATAAAAAAGTCACCTTCATGTATAATACCGTTTTTAAGTTCTACACTAGTTACATTCTTACCATCTTTGTTAACTTTTACTACATCACTTTTAATAATTTTAACTGTATTTGCACACACACGTTGCAATTCTTTCACTAGTTTTCCAGCATCAATATGATATGCTAGTGTTTCAAATGCTCCCCACATATCTAATTTGTTGTTCATGTTAACTTCGTAAGTAGGTAATGCTGTGTTTTTAAAATCTAAATCCTGTCTTGTAGCCCAAGTGTCGTATGCTGTACAACCTTGGTGGAAATAACTTCTATTAAGATAGAACGGATGCCACACATTATTTCCTGGTTTTTTCCAGTGCGGGAATTCAATGCCTGACTTGTAAGTAGCATCGATATTAGCAAACCATTGTGGTAAATTAATCCCACATTTTCTTAAAAATGATGGAAAAGTAAGAACTGTTGCTTCACCTACACCGATAGGATTTCCGTGTTCCTTATCAATAATAGTAATAGGTATATCCCAATGGTTATGTTGTATATAAGTCGCCGCTAGCCAAGCCGCAGATCCGCCACCTACGATAGTAATATTTTTAATTTGTTTCATAATTGTTCTCTAATATATCTATTAGCTCAAATACAGTTGCTAATTTTGTTTGATTTGTTTTGTTTTGCAAAGTGCTACGTAATCCCATGTGTAATGGCATTGGCCACTTTCCAAAATTAACCCATGCATACCCGTCATGTTCTTCGTTTAGTATAGGCAAAAACTCGTCCTTTATAACTACCAAATATGTGTGGAAGCTAAATTTTTCGTCTGTGCTAACAAACGTTTCAAGAGGAATAGTTTTAATTATATTAGGCAATCCGCCTACCTCTTCGTTAATTTCTCTTTGTAGAGCTGGCCAAGGAAGTTCATCCTTACCGTTAGTACCGCCGACAAGACCCCAAACATTTTTTTGTTTGCTCTGTGTACGGTGTAATAATAAGAATCGTTTTGTACTTAGCGAATACACTAATGCTCCGCTACAAATTATCTCATGGCTCATATAACTAGTTATCTTAGAATGCTAGTCGCCATGTTCCTTTTCGGTATAAACCTTCGAATGATAAAATCCAATCAGATCCTGTCCATCTGTATTGAATTCCGGTATTTAGATTAGTAACATATTTTGTAGTTGTTCCTGGATCTGTACTAGCATCAAATACAATATGCCACTTGTATCCGTCCCATTCTACAATGTCGTTTTCATTTGCTACAAAGTCTGTACCGTCTGCATTTTTCCAAGCATCTGGACCATCATACGGATCTCTACTACTTCCATCACTTGGATCTTGTCCAAATGTCATTAATCCGCCTACATTTTCACTGTTATTTAGATTGCCAAGTAATAGTACTCTTGCGCCAGCATCTGTTGGATCTGCATTTGGATTATATTTTTCAGGATCAATAATTAAGTCTACACTTCCTGTATTGTTTCTTCCACTAACCGATGGAAAATCAGTATTTGTAGGAATAGTATCCGGATCCCACTGTACCAATAACTGTGTGTCATCGAGCGAGTTTAATGTAACCACACCATTTACACTATTAGTAACTGATTCGCCTTCGATTGTAACTCGTTGTACTTGTAATTGTGTAAGTCCGTCTTGGAAACCGGGTCCTTC
>Ga0209138_1000091_pt1 | contig 86261 bp, 71 predicted proteins | sample SaaInl3SG_22_DNA_FD_184645 | JGI IMG/M metagenome (GOLD analysis project Ga0209138, IMG submission 184645) | Marine microbial communities from expanding oxygen minimum zones in the Saanich Inlet - ESP_153SG_22_DNA (SPAdes) (version 2) | ecosystem: Environmental > Aquatic > Marine > Intertidal...
TAATTAATATGGCGAGATTTAATTATGATCCTGATAATATTATTATAAATCTTGAAGAATTATTCGTGCATTTTAGATACTATCCAGAATATAGTTTAATATTAGAAAGTGATATAATTAATTTTGATCTATTTATATATATAAATTTAGGTTATTTAATAATATCAAAGTTTGAGTATGAATATAATTTTACAATAAAAGTAATTTTATTTAATACAACTAATTTTATTAATATTAATTTTGTTAGGGTTTTGATAAGTTTAAAAAATGAAAATCAACAAATACCGGTTGATGTATTAAATGAGCAATATAGATATGAAGTTGTAGGTTTAAATGGTGTTGATACTAGTTCTTTTGTTAAATTAATTAATAATAAAATACATATAACTAAAACTATGGAGCTTTCAAGATATCATTTTGTTTTTAATAAGGTTCATAAAGAACTAGGTATTATAGTAGAACAAATATTTTATAAAGTTGCTAATGTATAAAGATCATTTATATTAAAAACATTAATATAATTTTCATTATAATAATACCATTTGTAAGGTAATATTATAAATTGATGAGCAGATAAATTAACTGTAATAATTTTAGCATTTTGTGTAGGTATATTATTTTCTAATTTTGAATTAGGATTACAAATATGTAATTCAATATTTGAATCGTTATTGTTGTGTATTAGAATATATTTAGAATTATTAGTTTTCCACGTATTAATAATAGATGAGGGTTGTATTGAAATAAAATTGTATTTAAACCAAGAATTTAGAATGATAGTAAGATCAGGCGTATGATCTGAAATAATTAAAGGATTCTTTTGGTATAATAAATTAAAATTGAATTTATCAATAGTAGTTTGATTAATTACAATGGTATTTGGATGTATATGATAAATAATAATAATAGCTATAATAATAAGTATAATAAAAATAGTAAGTATTTTATAAAATAACATTTTAATTTAATTAAATAATAATGCCTAAAGTAAAGAAAAAATATGGAGGTAATCCATTATTAGCGAAAGGAGCGAAAATGGCTAGTCAATCTAAAATGGGTCAAGAACTATTAGGTAAAGCTGGTGATTTTGTTAAAAATAATGGTGGTATAGATGGTGTGATGAAAACTGTAATGAATAATCCAGAAGGTGCAAATGCTGTAATGAATAATATGAAAAATGAATTGTTAAATAATATTAATAAAACAGAACAAGCAAGTAAGAATTTACCGACAGTGAATGATGTTGAAGATGTTCGTGGTGAATTTACAACAAGTAATGCATTTGATTCTGAACATAAAAATAGAATACCAGGAACAAAATCAGGTGTAAAAGGTGATCCAGGTGTTGGTCCAAGTCTTAAACAATCTAAGCATCCGGAAGACTATAATAAAGATACAAGTTTTTATATTGTATTAGCAGTGGCTTTAAAAGGAATTGTAAGATATATATGGGATTTATTTGTTATGACAGTCAAAAGCACCTATAGATTATTTACAGATTTAATATTAATACCTTTTTTTATATTTTTACCTTATGTATTTGATGTATTAGCAGTTATTTTAATATTAATATTATTGATATTGGTAATAATCTATTTTGTGAGTGGTGGTAAGAAAAGACAAAAAGGTAATATGTTTGATAATATGTTAGGTGGATTTTCGATGTTAATAATGCCAAATATTTCTGGTTATGCTAAAGATACAGCTGATGATTTTAAAGATGATGCTAAAGATTTTACGGGAGGTGTGTTTGATATTTTTAGTAGTATAGGTAATACAATAAACGATACTATATTTAAAACCTTTTTAAGATTTTTTATTTTAAATCCTAGTATTGATGATATAAATGAAAATGATAAAAGTGTAAGAATACAAAGAAAAGAAGGACGTTGTGATAATAAAACACAAATAGAATCAAAAGATGGTAGATATTGTTATGATCAATTAGATAAAAAACATATAGAATGGGCTGATAACACAATTGATTATAAGTTATTGGAAAGTAAAGATATGAAAACTAGAGGAAAGAATACGCATTATGATTATTATATTCCTAATTGTAAAGGATCTGGATTATTTACAAAAGAATATATAGCAAGTTGTAAAGATAGTAGAAGAACAAAATTTATATGTAAAATATAAATGGAATCAAATAAAAATGTATCAGATGGACCAATAGAAACAGAAAGTGAAGAAGTTGCTACACAACGAAAAGCTTTAGATAACTATAATGAAAGAGAAAAAAAATCAGCTGATGATAAAGCTAAACTTGATAGATTAAAAGAACAATGTCCAATAAAAAACTCTGATTTGGTTAATTACGATACAAGTAAGGAAAGATGTACATTAAAAGAATGTCCAAATGGTTTTGTTAAATCAGCAGATGGAACAAAATGCGAAATGTATATTGATGATATTGATATATACCGATATAAAAAAGATAATAGTTGTGGAGAACAATATATTGATTGGATAACAATTCCAAATTATCATTTAGGTAATAGTTTTTTTAAGTTAAACACTGGAGAATCAAAAGATGATTTTAATGGTTGTTTTGAACCTTGTGATGTAGATTTTGTTCCATACAAAACAAAAGATGATAAAGATGCTAGTAAATCAAAAGATTCTATACATTGTATTCGTAAATCTATAATAGATATTGGAAGATATGGAAAATATACATTAGATTATTGTCCTTTAGTATTAATATTATTGTTAAGCTGTGATATTTTAGAAAATAATGAATTTAGAGGTGAATATGTTAGAGAAAAAACAAATAAAAAAATAGAGCCAAGTATAAGCAATGAGATAAAAGATAATGAATTGTTATTGAGTGAGATGAAAGATGAATTAAAGGCAAAAGGTAAAAAGTATATTATACATTTATTAAATAAATATAAACCTGATTTTTTAGAGAAAATAAAATTAGTTAGTTTTGAGTTAGATAAATGTTATGATACATCAATATTAAATTTGAGTGCTGATAATAGAGAGCCTATATTACACGCTTATAAGATTTATAAAGAAAGTATTGATGAAGCAAATGATCTTGACAAATATGTAAATGCGTATAAATATATGAGTAATGATGGTGATGTTGTTCAATTAATGGAATTACATAAAAAAGTATTAAAATGGGCTTGTAGTGTAGCTTTTGATAAAAATACAAATTATGGAAAACGTAATTTATTTTTGTATGAAAAATATAGTAATCCTGAGGAAACAGACAGTGCAATTGATAAAGAATTAGAATATATACGAAAGGTTAATAAGAATGAAATAAAGAATGAGAATGATATATTTTATAATTTTGATTTTTTACATCCTGGGAAAGTGTTATTAAAATTAATGTATAGTGGTGATACTGATGATATAATGAAAAACTCATATATATTAGGATTACCTGCTACAGTAATATTATTATCTGTTTTTGTTATATTAGTAGTAATAGCTGTATTATTTTATAAATATACTAAACCTATATATGCAAGAGTTAAAGAAGTTTTTGTATTAGTTGTGTATAGTATTGCTAGTATATTTGATTCAAGTATAAGTCCTAAATATATTATAACAGATCTTTTGAATAATCTTAGAGAACAAATAGCAAAACAAGGAAAGAAAGATGTAATTTCTAAAGAAAGTGAAACATTAGGTAATAAAGATAGTGATGGTATTAAGGGTAATGCTAGGAAGGAGGCTAAAGATGATAACGATGTTAAGAATGTTGATGGTGCTAAAGAGGTTGAAGAGGTTGATGATTCTAAGGAGGTTGAAGAGGTTGATGATTCTAAAGAGGTTGAAGATGTTGATGATTCTAAGGAGGAGGTTAAAGAGGTTGATGGTGATAAAGCTACAGAGGTTTTAGGTGATAAAGCTAAAAAGATTTTAGGTGATAAAGCTAAAAAGATTTTAGGTGATAAAGCTACAGAGGTTTTAGGTGATAAAGCTACAGAGGTTTTAGGTGATAAAGCTACAGAGGTTTTAGGTGATAAAGCTACAGAGGTTTTAGGTGATAAAGCTAAAGAGGTTTTAGGTGATAAAGCTACAGAGGTTTTAGGTGATAAAGCTAAAGAGGTTTTAGGTGATAAAGCTACAGAGGTTTTAGGTGATAAAGCTACAGAGGTTTTAGGTGATAAAGCTACAGAGGTTTTAGGTGATAAAGCAATGGGTAAATTGGGTGATAAAGCGAAACGTTTTTTAAAAAAAACAAAATGATATAAGCATATAAGCATTATAATTTAATTAATAAATGAACTCAGTAACAATATTAGATATTTTATTAAAAAATAAATTAGAATCTTTGGAAGAACCTAAATCAAGAAAGAAGGAGAAAGATCCTAATTTTCTAACAAAAGAAGAAAAGTTATTTTTTTATAAAAATGGCATCAAACATTGAGGCTTTGATATGGTCAATTTATAAAATAAAAGGAAAATTACCTCAAACAAAAGATTATGATTCATTGTATAATGTAGCTGAAGATGAATTTAAAGATACTATTTTAAAAATTAAAAAAAATAGAAAACAATTAAAGCATTTGAAGACTTTACCTGTAGTTGTTCAAAGAAGTGATGAATGGTTTGATATGCGTAAAAATATGTTGACCGCGAGTGATACATATAATGCTATCATTAAAAGTAAAACATTGGTAAAAACTAAAGCTAAAAAGATTGTTAAACGTATTAAAGCTAAAGCATTAACGTGGGGTATAATGTTTGAACCTGTAGCAACTAATATTTATTCAAAAGAAAACAACGATATTACAATATATGATTTCGGTGTTATTAAATCAACTGATAAGGACATTGAATTTTACGGAGCATCTCCGGATGGTATAACTGCTTTAGGTGTTATGCTAGAAATTAAATGTCCTATAACTCGTAAGATAGAAGAGAATTATATAAAAAAAGAATATATGGCGCAAATACAAGGTCAAATGGCAGTATGTAAATTAACTGATTGTGATTTTGCAGAGTTTGAGTTTGAAATTGTTGAAACAAAAGAGGAATTTTTAAAATTAGAAGAAAAGTATTGTGGTGTAATTGTGGTTGATAAAGATGATGATTGTAAGTTTGATTTTTATACTGAAATTGGTCTTACACCTTTGGAATGTTATCTAAGTGTTTTGAACTTAAATGATGGAAAAATAATTTATTGGAAGCTACGTAAGATGCAAGTTCAACGTGTAGCTTTTGATAAAAATAATTGGAAAGAATATTATAAACCTAAGATAATAGATTTTTGGGAAACTGTTAATAACTATGAAGATAGTGATGGCTTTCGTTCTGATAGTGATTAGGTATTACATCTATTGATTAATTCTAGATATGTTTTACCATTTTCAGTTATTTTTGTGGGATTAATAGACTCATTAAGTTTTATTATATCATTTTGCGATATTGTTACTCTACCTATTTCGTTATTAACAACTAATTCTTCATTTATTCTATAACCAAAACCATATATATAATACTTTTCATCTTCTATTTCTGTATTAAATGTGCTTTTACATCTTGTATTATATTGATTATCTTCAGGAACACTGAAGTCATCTGGAATTGTAAATGGTTCTACTTGTGTATCTTCAGTTCCTTCGGGTCCTTCGGGATATACAGGATCATCAACATTGAATTGACTGGCACATCCGCATACAATTTTCATATCTGTATTTGAGATTGATAAAGATCCTTTACATTTAATAAAACAATTAGCATCATTTGATAATTTAAATTTTAATGAAAATTCTTTTAATTCATTATCATTACATATTTGCTCAGAACAATATAGTAGGTTTTGATAATAAGAAGCTGATTTAAAATACCGCATCATTTCTGTAATACCTGAAAAACACGGACGTTGTTTAAATAATAAATTAGTATTATCTTTAATTTTGATATTTCCTTCACTATCAGTTCCATTTTGTTCTAAATTATAGTAATCACATTTGGCTTGATATAATTCATCTTTATATTTATCGTATAATGGGTATAATAATAACATTTGTGTTTTTATATTTTTTGCATTAACATCTGTATTTTTTTCAGTATCAAATTCACCATTATTATAGATGGCATATGCAGGAGTAAAATCCTTAGAGTTTTTATTATTAAAATAAATATCTTTGTAATATTTTTTAGATTCTTCTATATTATTTTCAATATAATATGGATGATGAATAAAAATAGCATAAACTGGTCCTACCATTATACTATTTTTAATTATATTTTGATTTTCATCTTTATTAGGTGTTATTTTTTGAACTTTATTATATAATTCAGGATTATGTTGTTTAAAATGATCTAGATCTTGTTTGATAGCATTATATATTGTTTGTCTGGTTATTAAATCTGTTATATCGTGAACAGCTGGAGATGTTCTTATAGGTATTTCGTTTTTAATAATTTCCAAAGGATTATTATATTCAGGTCTCCATTCTTCTTTTAAGAATCCTTGGGATTTAAAACAAAACGATGCTAACATAGGTTGGCTGACTGGATCTAGGGTTGGATCAGGATTGATGGAAGTAGTTGCATAACTATATTCACCGTAATTAAAATCTATAATATCGTTAGGTTGTGAATTACGTAAGTCGTAAATATCTTGAGTAAATCCTTCTTTAGTTTTACATAATATTAATGTAATTATAGTAGCTATAGCTATGATAGCTAATATTATTAATAATATTGTTTTCATTCTTATTATTATTATAAGATCTATTTATTTGGGATTATTAGGAAATAACTAATCAAACAAATTTGAGGAATTTAACTTATCAAAATCTAGATTAGAACAACTGACATTAGTACCACTGGGATCACCATCACACAATTTCAAATTACGAATATCAATTCTAAATTTTTTAGTATTAGTAAATTCAATTTCATCATCTGTAATATTATAAAAATCATATAAATTACTTAAATTATTATTATCAGCATTACCTAAAATACCATCATAACGTAAATTTGAACTATTAATATTATTAATATCACTAATCATACTAACATATGCACCATCATCAATTCGATTGTGAGCACCATTAAAAAATTTATAAGATAAATCTAAATTACTGCTAAATGCAGTTGCATATGTAGAATTATTATATATATTTGAAAGCCTCGTATCTGCGTCAATAACAGCATAAGAATCCTTAAGATATCTATATTCATTAGTGTCTTTAAGATTACTTAATTGTTCATCTGTATATGCTTTATTGGCATCTTTAACTAATTCACGTTGTTGATCATTAAATAGTTTAGCACCAAAGATATTTGAAAGATCACGTTGGCTAGTAGATACATCACTAATACTAAAATTTTTATCAAGTAATTTATCTTCTAGATCATTAGATAAACTAGGATTATCTTTAATAATTTCTAAAAGATTTTTGTAAAATGTATTAGATTCATCATATTTTGATACGTGCATAAAGTATAATACACCTATTATACCAACTGCTATAAGCACTATAAATATAAAAACTAAGAGAAAAATAGTATCTCCTTGCATTATTTATTTAGTATATTTATTTTAATTCAATGATCATATTTTCATTAATCTTATTATTTGTATATTCACTTTCTGTAGGTTCGCCTCTAATGCTTTCTATTGACTTTTCTATATTATCTTCATCTATTTCTATCATTTCTTCTTCAGCATCTTTATTTTCCTCTATATAACCTCCAATACTTTCAACATCTTCTGTATAACCATCAATATCTTTAGTTCTTTTAGTATCATCTATTCCATCACCAATACTTTCAACATCTTCAGTGCTTTCAGCATCTTCTATTTCAATACCAATATTTTGAGTGTCTTCATCATTGTTTTCATTGTTGTCTTCATCACTATCTTCATCATTGTCTTCATCATTGTCTTTATCGTTGTCTTCATTGTTGTCTTCATCATTGTCTTTATCGTTGTCTTCATTGTTGTCTTCATTGTTGTCTTCATTGTTGTCTTCATTGTTGTCTTCATTGTTGTCTAAATCTTCAACTTCACCGCCTTTTATTTTCTTAGTTTTTCCAGTCTTTCCAGCCTTATCAGCCTTATCAGCCTTATCAGTCTTTCCAGCCTTATCAGTCTTACCAGTTTTCTTAGTTTTCTTAGGTTCTTTAACTTCTTTTTTGCTCACATAAGACATAAATTCTTTATATAATTCCTCGTTTTTTCCAGTATCTTCAAAATAAATAGTATCATCATCATTATCATCGTTATCTGAAAAATGTTCAATAGTATTAAGATTATTAGGTTCAATACTATTGATGGTGTTATATTTCATATCTAAACTCATAGTATTTAATTCTTGTGATAATAATTTGAAAGTATAAGGTATATCAATCTTTGCCATATTAAGTGTTGGTTTGGTAATAGGTGTTCCTTCGTGTTGGTCGATAAGCATAGAAAACTTATCTGAACGTTCCATATAAGATTCTTTAATAAATGAAGATACACCGTGTCCTAGTAATACATCACGTTCCATTTCACCTAAACGCAGACCACCACTTTTACGTCTTCCGTGTGTTGGTTGTCTAGTTAAGAATTCTTTAGGAGCAAAAGCGCCGTGTCCTCTAGCGTTAATTTTATCAGAAACCATATGTTTAAGGCGAAAATAATAAACAGGACCAATAAAAATCTCGCTTTTAATTTGTGTTCCCGTTAGACCATTATACATTATTTCAGTTCCATTTTTTTCAAATCCTAAACTAGCTAGATCGTCTTGCATTTTCTCACGATCAAATGGAATAAATACAGTCCCATCACCTTGAACACCTCTAAGACAACATACTTTGGCATATACACTTTCAACAACGTGTCCTATTGTCATACGTGAAGGAAATGCGTGAGCATTCATTATTATATCTGGTCTTAATCCATCTTTTGTATAAGGCATATCTTCTTCATCAAATATACGACCTATAACACCTTTTTGTCCGTGTCTACTAGAATGTTTATCACCTATTTCGGGTTGTTTAATTTTTAAGAATCGCACTTTACATATTTTATCTTTATTTTTTAAAGTTCTACTGGAAACATATACATCATCAATAATACCGTAAGCCGATATGTCTGTCATAACAGATATATCAACATATTCTTTTTCAGTTACTGTTCTATTAAACATTCCTTTTTTTTCAGTTTTAATAACTGTTCTTTCGAGAACAGCACCTATAACAATAACATCCATATTAGGTGGTATGTATATTCCTTTTTTAATAAAACCATTTTCATCTAAATAAGAATAATTTGCTTTTTTCTTAAAACCTTTTACATTAATACCTTTATTAACTAGATCTTTAGGATTACAGAAATATTCTTTTTCATTAACATCTTTGTTTGAAATACTTAACGAAACAGATTTAAAAGAACTAATTTCTTCAAAACTTCTTTCAATAGTTCCACGATTAATCATTAAACTATCTTCTTGATTAAAACCCGAATAAGACATAACAGCTACAATAATATTAGTTCCGTTTGGCATATTTTCACTTTGTGTTAAATTAGATGGTTTGGTAGTAATGATCGGTTTTTGTGAGTAATGTAATAAATAACCTGCAGTATCAAAACGATCTTTAAAGTTAGTCGCATAAACTCCAATTGCTTGTTTAGATTGTGAAGCGTGGAAAATATTACGTGCAGCAAAACTATGATTACACATTGGTATATTAACACTAACAACACTTAACATTGTTGAAGGATGTATTTCACAATGTGTATGTTGGTTATTAATTGTATTTGCATTCATAGCAATATATGAAATATCAGTTTCTTCAATATCAATATATTCTATAACACCACAGTGTTTTTCCATTTCTTCAATTGTTTTAAGTAAATCTTTACTTTTATCTTTAAAAGGTGATTTATAACCATTTTTGGTATAAATATTTTCAGAATAATCACTATCTGTATGATAAGTTCCTAACAATAGCTTAAACCAGTTATCGTCTTTTTTGCAATTATGAATCTTTGATTTTTTAACAACTAGTAGTGGACGCATTGCTCTACCAGATTCTGTTAAAATACGTATTTCATTATTAAGACGATCTAAAATAATACCAGTTAAAATATTAATAGAACCAGTTTTCTTGCAAGCTTTTAAAAATCTATTTAAAATAATTGGTTTGTGTGTTGTGCCTATTAAAGTGCCATTTATAAATATTAAAGTTGTTTTAACTTTATTTAAAACCTTTGAACTACAATTTTCTAAATCTATAAAAGCATCACTATCATTTAAACATTTTAATATATCATCTTGACTAGTTCCTGCAGTAATTTTAGCAAGCAATGCAAGATTCTTTAAATATCCTATAGAACTACCATCGGGTGTTTCGTATGGGCAGATAATACCAAATTGATGAATATGTAACATATGTGATTTAAATAATTTAAGACTTCTATCAATATCAATATTAACACGTCTAACGTGGGATAAATATCCTAAATAGCTAATTCTAGACAAATCTTGAACTTTACCTTCTTCGCAATCATCAGGATTAGCATCAGATAATCCCCATTTACCTTTTAAAGATTTTACAAATGTTTCGCTCATATATATTGATGGTAATATTCTACGAACATCATCGCTATTACCCATAAATTTCTTATACATTTTAATATTCCTATTATCATCAGTAGAATTAATATCATCAATATCAATAATACTACTATAATTATACTTACTATCTATTTTATCTCTTATTGCTTTGATAAATTTAGCATATGTTGTGTTATATAAATCTGCCAACATAGCACCACTTACATCAATACGTTTATAAAAATAACTATCTTTGTCTGTTTCTTCTAAATAACCAAAAGTAAAATAAGCAAATTGCTTAACCATATAACCTAAATATTTAACTTTACCATCCCAAGATTCTATATTTGGAAATAGATCTAAATTAAGAATACCATTAATAATTTCTTTACTTTTAATATTACCTTTGTTATGATCAAATATATAATCTACTAAATTAAACATTTTGTTAAATTCAGTAAATTCATTTGCACTTACTATACAAGGTCTTAAAAACTCATCATATTTATTTTTTTGTTCTATTGTATGATCATCAGGATTACCGAATATTGTTTCATAAACATCATAATCTGTTAATATTCCTAAGAAATTAAATAAACAAATGATAGGAATATCAATACCTATTTTCGCCATATTAAAAACGGTTGAACCTTGATATTGATATTTATCTTGTGATACAACATTAAGAACGTCAGTAAAACCAAGTTCTTTAATATATCTATTTCTTATACGGTCATTATATTCCATTTTGGTTGGTTTTTTCCACATTTTCATTTCAAAACGTTTGGGATATAAAGAACCTTCGCCTTTTTCAGCTATACAAGATATATAACCTTTATGACTAAAATCATCATCTTCATCTAATTTTTGTAAAAATAATCTATTTTTAGTTATTCGTTCTTGTGATATAACAACTTTTTCTTTTCCGTCTAATATAAAATATCCTCCGTAATCATAACGACATTCTTTCATTTCACTTAAAACTTTTTTATTATTACCGTGAAGAATACAAGCATCGCTATGAAGCATAATAGGCACAGATCCAATATACATTTTTTCAAATAAAGTATCTTTATCATCGTCAAATTTAACAGGTGTTGTAAAGTCATTTCTATCATAAAATTTAAATTTAACATCAGCATATATGTTAGTTTGATATGTTAAATTACGTAATCTTGCTTCATTAGGTGTTAATAGTATATCTTTATTATTTTCGTTAATAATAGGTCTATCAACATAGATTTTATTATTATGACCAATTTCAATTTCTAATTTAAAAATTATTTTATCATCTTGTGTTTTTATCATACTAATTGGATTATTACTACATATGATATTAGGTATATAAGTTCTTAAGAATTCTTTATAACTATCAAGTTGATGGCTAACTAAAGGGTATTTATGATCTTTGAAATATAAATCTAAAATATCCATTATTATTTACAAATCAAAGAGATAAAAACTTATTGTATTATTTCGTTATTATTCCATTTGCAATTTTCATATTTTCTTTTTCCATTAACATAATATGTCATTTGTTGAGTAAAAACACTATTATTAGCATTATTAGCATTATTAGCATTATTAGCAACTATTTCATTTAGTTGTTCTGTTTCTTCGTTATTACATTGTTTATTAGTAAAATGTTCTATTTCGGTTGTAATCCATTTGCATTTAGCGTATTTACTTGAAGATCCTTGGTATCCTTGATTGTTTTGGTTGTTTTGATTATTTTGGTTGTCTTTATTGTCTTGGTTGTCTTTTCCAGATAAATAATTCCATAATCCGTGTTTATTTATTTGGTTTATATCATCTGCTGTTGAGGATGTAGATACTCTAAAGTTTTTTAATAAACCTAAAGGTTTAAAACCATTTTCATACATAGTTATAGTTCCATTATTATTTACAATTAATGATAAAGGTAATTTGAAATCTTTTTGTTCTGTTACTGTAAGTATTATTACGGTAGATGTTCCTGAATCAACAGTTATTTTACAATCTGTAGTTAATTTAATACCATATTTACCTGAAGGAAATCTAAAACTACTAAACCATTTAATAACAGTATTATGTCGTTTAATACCAAGTTGCCCATATTGATTAGTGAATAAAGAATAAACATTATTATGTGATTTAATTTCAGTTTTAAAGTCTCCTTCAGCTAGAAATTCTTTATTTGTTAATAATCTATCACCCCAAGGTAAATAAAATACTCTATTTCTAATTTTAGATCTATTAACAATTAATTGAAAAAATGGATAAATATATTGTTGAACACCTGGGAATTGTGTTTTACGTTTTGCTAGTTCTTTCATTATATCATCATTCCATTTTGTATAATGATCTTTTTTGATTTTAATAGGTTTTAAATCTAATTGAACTTCATCATCACCACCTTCTTCTTCTTCAGGTGTTCCTTTAATACATTCATATACATAACTATTCATATGTTTAATGATGTGATCATCACATAGTTCGTTTTCTTCTAACGAATTAGGATCACGTCTAAACTTATCAATGTAATTATTCCATCTTCTAGCTACACCATTATCTTTATCCGCATTTTTAAACATACAATCAATTGCTAAACAAAATATCATTTCAAATACTATATCTGTATAATCAACATTTATATCAAATTTTATTTTATTTCTAACTTTTTTACCCTCAGGATTATAACCATTTTTAACATAATCTATAGGTCTTAAACATTTATTTGGTAAATATATTTTGGTAAGTTTGGTATTAGCTCTCATAGTGCTATCATCTTTACTATAAGATGGTAGTATAGCATCAAGATCTTCTTGATTATCTCCGGTGCTAGTGCATCCGTGAAAAGTGCAAATATTCTTGCTATCGTGTTCAAAATTGTATTGTTTATGAACTTTTCTTTGTAAAAACTTAGGAAAAATAGATATATCATTTGGTATTATATTATTCATAAAATTATGATTTACTAAATAGTTTGTAATTTCATTATGAATATAATAATCAAATATATTTGTATGAATACGATTTGTGTTATTCATATTGGGTATTAGAATAATTAGATCTATATTACCTTTCCAAACGTATCTGGCTGATATGGTGTTATCAACTAGACTTTTATTATTTCTAAGTTGATTGGCAAGGTCTGTAAAAAACCTACGTTTATTTTTATTTTTATCATCTTTAACAATATCACAATATCGTGTAAGATAAGAACCATTATAATCTAATATTTTTGAATAAGCAACATATATTGGTCCTGGTATTTTTCCACCTCTTACGCTTTTAGCAAAACTATCTAATATATTGTCTATAGTTTCTTCTAATTTTCTTAATTGTGCTTTATTCATCGTAAATTGATACATTTCAATAGTATCATCGTGTTCTTTAGTATCATATTTTAGTGTTTTTAATATTTTTTTTCGTGTATTTGGATTTGTTATTTTGGTATTTCCAACATTGACTGTTTTTCGTATTTTACACATATGTTTAGGTAATAAGTTTTTATCAATATCCTGGTATTCTTTGGTAGTATAATAATTACATCTAATAGGTTTTAATAAGTTTGTATCATTAATGGAAGAATATTCGTTGCTTCTAATTCTGTAAGGGTATGTTTTAATTGTTTTGGGTGTGCTAGAACCTTGACCCATTTTATTATTTATAATTGATTATATCTTGTATCCATTAGGTTATATATATAATCACGATATTCTTCAACAGTCATATTTTCCTTACAACTTACTAGATCCATTACATCTGTTACAACTTCGCATTTACCATCTAATAAGACTTTACTAAAACATATTACAGGATGTTCTCCTTTATACCAATGTAATGTAGGATCTATAGTCCAATTTTTATATTTAATAACAACGGGTAATATATCAAATTTGCCTCTAAATGCGCCTGTTTTAAAAGGTGCTATATTTTTACCTGCAGGTATAGGTTCCATAGCATCTGGATAAATAACTAACATATTATCTTTAGGTTTTCTATTAGATATACGTTCATAAATTAAATCAGTTATCTTTTGTCCTTTAATAGTAGAATCAAAAATAATACTATTAATTTTTTTGTTAAGTGCATACATACCTGGGACTATTTTAGCACCTGCAAGACTAGTTAATATACAAATATTAGGATTAGCCATTACGGTTATCCACATATCGAATACAGTTCTATGATTTAATACAACTATAAACTTTTTATCACTTTCATATAATTTTTGTATTTTATCTTCACCATTTATTTTTACATTACGTATATTAGCAACTTTTAAAAAATATGTAGTAGTATATTTAATCCACCAATTACCTAATCCACAATATACGTATCCAATGTAGAATATAATATATAAAATAATTAATACTATTATTCTAAAGATAAATAAATGCTCCATTTATCTTTTTAATAAAAATAATTAATAACTATTTATACGCTAGTAATATTTATAACTCATCATATCTTTTATTCATTAGGTTATATATATAATCACGATATTCTTCAACAGTCATATTTTCCTTACAACTTACTAGATCCATAACATCTGCTACAACTTCGCATTTACCATCTAATAAAAGTTTGAAAAAACCGGTTGTAGGGTGTTCCCCGTTATACCATCTAAATGTAGGATCTATAGTCCAATTTTTATATTTAATAACAACGGGTAATATATCAAATTTACCTTGAAATGCTCCTGTTTTGAAAGGTGCTATATTCTTACCTACAGGTATAGGATTCATACTGTCAGCAAATACAACAATTATATTATCATTTATTTTTCGTGCATTTATTTTATCTATTAATGTTTTAGTTCCTTGATTTGGTTCATAAAAAAAAGAATTTGATTTTTTGTTAATAGCACTAATAAACGGCACTAAATTACCACCTTTTCTACTTAACATAAATCCAATATCTTGTAAACTATTTAATAAAACAAAACTATCAAATAAACATTTATGATTTGCTACAACTATTAATTTTTTATCAGTATTTATGTAGTGTTTAAATAATTTAGCATTATTAGCTTTAACGCTTTTAAAATTAGCAGCTTTTAGAAATAATTTTGTCATAAGTTCCAACCACCAAGAATCAAAATTTAAATATAAATATGGAATTAAAAATACTAAAAAAATAATAATTAATAAAATTATTCTAAAGATAAATAGATAAACCATTTATCTTTTCATAAAAATAATTATTTAATATTTATACGCTAGTAATATTCATTCTGTAATAATAACCAATAATAGGTTGAAACATAATCAATGTAGGAGCGCCGATATCTAACCAAGATTTATCTGTATTTTCTATTTGTATTTCTTTTATTTTAGCATATTCATTAATAAGACTTGCACATCCTTTAATCTTAAAAATTAGATATTTATCTGTATGTTTTTCAATATAATCTTTGATTGCTAGAACTACTTTCATTTCTTTTTTATCGTTTTTGTTATGATTATATTCAGTTTTAGTATCACCAATTGTTACAGTTAATTTATTATTTTTAGTATCACCTTTAACTAAAACCATTACTTCTACATTTTCTAATTCGTCTTTCTTTGATTTAAAATCTAGATTGACAACTTCTTTTTGTGAAGACGTAATACGTTTTTTAACAACATTACCGTCTTTATCATATACTGGTTTTTCAAGGAGACGAATATAACTATCAAACAATAACTTTTGAACGTGTTGTTCTTTGAGGCTTTCAATTCTTGACATACGTTTATCGGCATCTTGATATATTTCTTTTAGTTTAAGTTTATCAGCTTCACGATCCCAATAATCAGCTGGAAACGTATTATTAGGTATTTGATCAATACAAAGTGTATATAATTGGACTACGGGGTTCATAATTTGATTTTTAATATAATGTAGATAATCAGGTATGACGGTATCTTTATTTTCTAAAATGAAATCTTTAGTTTCAATACGATCACCTTGTAGTGATTTAGGATCGTTATTTTCAATGTAAATATAAGCTAAACGGTCGTTAATCTGTGGTTTATTACCGGGGTCTCTTTCTGCTATTCTTTCAGCCAATACTTTATGTGCTATTTTCGTAGGATCTTTATATGTGCTTTTTAGTGTTTTAGAAATTATTAGACTATTAAGATCTACATCACCATTAACAATTTTTTGTAGATGATCATCCAATACTTTAAACGAACCTGGTAGGTCATTATCCCATAATATCTTTTTGATAACAGCACCATAAACTTCTTTCATTATTTTGGAATAATCTCTACGTTTTAGAGCAATACCCATACTTTTTTCTTTACATTTGGTTGGATCAGTTTCGTATAATAGTCCTACATAGCGTTTTTTACTAAAAAGTATGAAAGGATATAAGACCTTTTCATAATTAAGAGCTTGAGGTTTATAATTTTTAAGGTGTTCTGCTATAGCTTTTTCAACTTCTAAACCTTTTTCAATAGCTTCAGGAACTGCTTCTTTACCTTTATGTTTTAGATTAAACTTACAGAAAATAGAATCAGTATCACCGTAAATAACATCAGCATTGTAGTTTTTTTCAACAAAATCTTTTGCTTTCATTATCATATTTCTACCAGTAGCAGTTGTGCAGGCAGCTATAGATTTCATATAAATAGGAGATGTTTTAGCACCTGTTTGACCATATAGCGAATTAGCAGTAATTTTATAAGCTAATTGAAGTGAATCAAATACTGCTTTTTCAAAATCATTGTAAGTATCTGTAATAGATACAATATCTTCAGTAATACTAATAGTTTCTTCTGTAGTTTTTATAGTATTATTGCTGGAATTATATAAACCGATATATTCATTGGTAGTTGTTTTAACAGTTTTATATTCAATTTTATTTCTAGTTGTTTTACGTTGTTTTATAAGCATTTCAAGAATTTGTGGAATAGTTGATTTTTTACCATCACGGTATTTAATGTAGTAATGAGGATCACCATCAATTTCAATTTTATTTAATATAAGATCTTCGTTATCTTCAAGTAATTTATCATCTTTAATGTATTGATTAATATCTTCAGGCAATATATGTGATTCGTGTGATAGGTTTTCAGCAATCATAGAACTAGGATATAACGAAGAATAATCAAATACTACAATAGGGTCATCAACATAAATACCAGTTTTAGGATTTAGAACAATAGCACCTTCATACATTCCGTCGTCAATGACTTCTTTAGATGGTATTACTTGTTTGCGTTTTGTACATTCATACATAACAAGAGAATAGATTTTAGCACCTTGACCTCTATGAAAGATATAAGATAATGGCACAAGACATACATTACTCATACCAGTATTATTTTCTAAAACTTTCATTTTATGAAATAATCTATTTACAAGGATACAATCTTGAATACAATAAATACCAATATCAGCACGATCTTTAGATGTTCCTAAGAACTTTGAGAATATTTCGTTAGGTTTAAGATCAACTTTCTTTTCACCTAATATATGTTCGGCTACATTATCAAGTTTATAATTATCCAATGTTAGAATAGTTGGTGCTTTAACATAAACAAACATATCAATAACCAGGATACCTTCAAATTCATAGAAATATGTATTTACTTCACCTAATGCGGAAGAAGTTAGAGTTTTACTTCTAAAACTAGCATCAATTTTACCAGATTTACCAAATTCTGCTGTAAATATTTCGTTAATAGAAAGTTCTAAGCATCTATCGTAAATATATTTAAAATCAAAACCCATAATATTATATCCAGTTATGATATCAGGTTTCATAATTAGCATCATTTCTTTCCATTTTTTTAGTAGTTTATCTTCAGTTTTACAAGCAATAACATCAACACCTTCAATTGTATCACAAGAGCCTAGATTAACTAAATGTTTGTAAATAATTTCATCAGAACCATAACGATGAAATGTAGTTCCAATTTGAATAATAGGATCTCCTTCTAGTTTAGGTAATTCTTTAGCTAAGATGTTTTTAATATTATCTTCTTCATATTGAATTTCTTTTTGTGTAAGTTTGGCATTAGATATTTTTTGAAGAATAGTTTTAATAGCTCCGCATCTACTTTTAATACCATCAAGTTGTTTAGGACTTGGTTCGTTTTTCATATTAATTTTATGAATACAATTTGTCTTATTAATTTGAAAATCATCTTTCATAACAGTATTTATGATAGACATAATACTGATATCATTTGAACAAATATATTCTGCATTTTCACAAAGATCTTGTGCAAGTCTTTTATAGGTTTTAATAGCCATAGGAAAATCACCTGCACTACTTGTACATTCAATATCAAAAGAAGCAATTAGTAAGGGTGCAATAGTATTAATAGGTTCTGGTTTAATATCATCTTTTGTAATAACATAAGCATAATCGCAATTAGTATCTTCAATAGTTTCACCATTATTGATAGTAACCCAACCAGATGGTTTAATTTCTTTTTTGTGAATAAATCTAAGAAAAGGATCAATATTGGTTTCATATAATTTCCAAATATCTTTAGATGGTTTTTCTTTCCACACATCTTTAGAAGATGTATCACGATTAAAGGAATTAAATATATATTGCATTTTTTTAAATAGACCTATGTTAGATGTAGTAATTTTAAGAAAACATCTAGGTTCTTTGGAATAACCCCAAAAGTCAGTTAATTTAACGCATTTATATTCCAAGTTATTATATTCTTTTGGATACAATGCATTTTCCGTTTCATAACCACAATGAATACATTGTCTTGCGTTAATTTTATGACAACATATTTTATCTTCAACATTGTATTTCTTTTTATAATAAGTGTAAGCCCCATCTTGTAGTTTATTAAATAGATGAGTTTCAATAAAATTTAAAGCTTTTTTTCGTTCTTTAAAACTGGTAGGCGCTCTAACATAAAAGAATGGTTTAAAATCTTTAATACAACAAAAAACGGTTTTATTATCAGATCTTACACCATAAATATGAATATCATAATTATACGGTTTTTTTTCTAAATCTGTATTATTAATTTGGTCGGCATATTTAGGTATATACCAATCAACAATTTGAAATGTCGTTGTACTCATTATTATTGATTATCATTAATTTTTTATACGTATCATTTTTTATTTGTCATCCAAAACATTAGAAGTAATATTCATACCACAATATGGTTCTTGATCTTTGCTATAATCAACATAATTATAAATACCAATATTAACTGCGTGTTCTAGTAGCCATTCGAAATTATTCCAAAACTTTTCATCGTGTTGTTCAGATGTTAGATCGCAAATATGTGCAAGTTCGTGAATAATAACATACATAAGAGTATTAATTTCTACGAAATTATTATTTCGTTGTCTTAAACATACTACTATTTTTTCGCCTTTATTAACAGTATAGCTTGTAACACCAGATTCCATTTCTTGTGGATCATTTTCGGTTATATTATCAGGATTGAAACGAGATAGTAATGTTTTGGTGCGTATATCTTGTGATTCTGATTTTTTTAAATGTTCTAGTAAGGTTTTAACTCTAGTAATAGCGTCTGATAGTAGGTTAGCTGATTCTTTATTATCTTCAGCTATTTGAACACGATATTCATTACCATCATCTGCTTTTACATAAGTATGATTTCTATTGTTGTAATAGGTAATACTAAAATATAAAACAATAAATAAAATAATACAAAAAATGACAGATTCTATGAGATTTTTATCAAGCATATAAGTATATATTTATTAGTAGTAATATTAGAAAATGAATTACTCTCTATTTTTATTAATTAATAAAACTATTTTAATTGGTTCAGGTTTGGACATTGTTAGTAATATATATTTATTTAACAATGTTTTTTTTAAACAATTTACAATTTGGAATATTATTACAATGTGGTTAGATTGCTATAATAAGCAAGTATTAATGAATAATATAACTATATGTATTATGTTTCATTTTATGTTTTTATTAGATCCTAAGTTGATATATAAAATACCTAGAAAATGTGGGGTATCTTTAGGTATTTTTAGTATTATTAATATAATTTTACATATTATACCATTTGTGTATTCAGTGGTATATTTAAAAAATAATAAAGTGACAATAAATGAACTTGATATATTTGATAATTTAGTGTATCTGTTATTATGGAGTGTATATGTAGGATTTGATTATTCTATTTATAGTATTGATAAATGTTATTATACATATTTATTTTTAGTTTATTTTATTTGTTTAGGATGGTATAAAAATGATTTTAAATATTTAAAATGATTTAATGTCGCCTTACATAATGATTAGTATTTCGTATTATAACACAGATGCTGATAAAATAGATTTTAAAAATAAAAATCTTATATCTTGAGCACGAATTACATCACTAAAATCACTTTTAATACCAAACTATTTATTTTTATTATTGTAAGTATAATGATGAGGTTTTAACAAAATAATCATTATTAAATTGTATTTTTTTTATTATTGTAATATAGATAAGTTTCTATATTATCTTCTGTAGTTATTTAATTTTATTTAAAATATCATTCAAATACTATTTTGTTTAGTATTTCATTATCTACATATGTATATTTATCATTACTGATAATAATATTCTTAAAATCTTTAGGTATTTCGTTTATCTTAACCTTTAGTGGTGTAAATAATTCTATTATTTGTTTTTCCATTTTTTATTAATATATAAAGAAATGTTTTTATATATAAAATGACTGTAGGACCACAATATTCTACACTTGATCTTAATATTATAAATGTTATTATACAAATAATTATTGGTTATTTAATAGCTGATTTTATTACGGCATTAATTCATTGGTTTGAGGACAATTATTTGGAGTTTAATACAAGTAGTTCTATTATTAATGATATTGCATTTCACAATGTAATGCATCACTTTTATCCTAGAATGATTGTAATGAGTAGTTTCTTTGATAATATTAGAATTTCATTAATATTAGCATTTATTATAATTTTGTTTATTTATTTAATAAATAAACAAATTATAATAAAATATTATGTTTTCTTTATAACTTTATTTATAGTATCAACATTAGCAAATTATATACATAGACTAGCACATCAAAGAGATTGTGAAAACAATTCATTTGTTAAATTTATGCAAAAATATGGATTATTTATATCACACAAAGAACATTCGCATCATCATTCAATTAATCCAGAAATGAAATATGGTGTAATTAATAATTATACAAATTATATTTATGACGGTATTGGAATATGGAGAATATTGGAAAAAACAGTTTATTTTTTTACAGGTATTAAGCCTTGTATTAAACCAACTACTGAATATTTTTATTCATATTATGATGATACTTTATTAAATTTAATAAATTCAAAATGTCCTCGTAGATTAACAGACAAAGAACAGAAAATATATTTTAAAAAACTTAAAGATATTTATATTATTAATAATAAATATCAAAAAAAATGTTATAACTCTTAAAATCTTTAGGTATTTCGTTTATCTTAACCTTTAGTAGTATAAATAATTCTATTATATATTAAATGGCTGTAGGATTACGATATTCTACACTTGATCTTATAACCACTATTGTTTTTAATATACTTTTTTGAATATTATAAAAAATGATATAAACTCCTAAGACAATAACAATTATAAAAATGGAAAAGTCATATTATTTAACAGGATGGAACTTAGTATCTTCTACAATTTCTTTAAAACATTTAACGAAAAAATATGAAATATATAAAGATTTTACGTATAATGCTGATGTTATTTTAGGTATTATAGATGCTGTTGGTATTTTAGACACTACTAATATTATTTTAAAGATTCCTTATAATAATGAAGAATTTCTTAAGATGATCACAGTGCCTTATACAGTGAAAGATGATAATATTATAATTTCAAAAGTTAATTATATTGATTTAATGGGTAAATTGTATGCAGAATCTACGGAACATTTATATGATGATAGTAATTTTAATAAAATTATTAATTGTAATCAACCTGTAATTAATTTCATTAAAATTAATGAAAATGCTATAATTCCAACGAAAGCTAATTTTAGTGATGTAGGTTATGATATTAGTATTTTAAATGTTCATAAAAAAATTAATTCTAAAACTACATTGTATGATACTGGTATTTGTCTAAATATTCCTGTAGGATATTATGTTGAAATAGTGCCTAGATCATCTATAGTGAAATCAGGATATATGTTAAGTAATAGTATAGGTATAATAGATTGTAGTTATAAGGGTAATTTGTATGTAGGATTAACAAAGATATGTGATGATGCTATAGAAATTGAGTATCCATTTAAGTGTTGTCAGTTGATAGTAAGAAAGCAAGTATTTCCAAAGTTTATTGAGATAGGAATGGAAGATGTATTGGAATCTAAAAGGAATGCAGGAGGGTTTGGATCAACGAATGTTTAACATTATATTTAAATAATAATGACAGATTTAACACATTTATTTATATCAGGAAGTCATTTATGGGGTTTATATAACTTAGGAATTATAAGATATATGCAAGCCTATCCACATTATTTTAATAAAATAAAAGACATAGGAGGTGTATCATTTGGTGCAATTACTGCTTATTTTATTAGTTTAAATATTGATATCGCAAGAATAGAAAAGTTATTTTATAAATTAGTAGAAACAGAAGAGTTTAAACTTATACCGTATGATAAATTGATTAATATAATATACGAAAAAGGTATTCAAGATGTATCAATATATTTTGATATAATGGAAGAAGGATTAAGTGAATTTAAAGGGCTAACATTTGCTGATATATCTAAAAAATATGGAAAAAACTTACATATATTAGCACAATGTGTTAGCACAGGAGAACTTACATTATTTAATACAGATAATACACCTGATATATTAGTTGTAGATGCTATAAAAGCATCTTCATCTGTTCCTATAGCATCAACACCTGTAGAAATAGATGGTTATTTGTATTGCGACGGTTGTATAACGAGTAATACAATGTTGGAATATTTTCCAGATATTCCTAAGAATCAAATATTATCAATAATACATAAGTTTAATACATCAGTAAAGCAATATGCAAAAGGTCATAAACTAACTAATTTTGAATATTTTAATAATTTATTATATATATATTATAGAAAACAAAATTACGTATCAACATCAAATCATATTAATGATAATACGTTAGTAATCAATAATCACGATTCTTTAATAACAACTACAACAAATGAAGAAGGATTTTATGTGAATATAGATACAAAAACGGTAGATTACGCATTAATGCACGGTTTTAAAATAATGGTAGATTGGATGGAAAAACACTATAAAGATAAAATAACTAAGTAATATATAAAATGTTAGTAGTTTCATTTGATATTGGTATTATTAATTTAGGATGTTCAGTTTTATTAGATAATAAACTTATTGTATGGAAGGTTATAAGATTATTTGAAAAAATGAAAAAATCTATTAGTATTGCGGAATTATCGCAAATGATCTACATAAGAATGGATGAATTGATAGGTGAAATTAAAGAAACTAGCGATCAAAATATTGATTTAGTTTTACTAGAAAATCAACCATCTAAAGGTGTTATGAAAACCATACAAATGTTAATATATGGTTATTTTTATAATTTAAAGCATTATGATAATTATGTTGTTGATATAGTGCAAGTAAATGCTTCAATAAAATTGGAAGGTTATGAGATGGATAAAACTTGTAGTAAAGCAGAGCAATATAGAAATAATAAGAAAAAATCAATAGAAATATGTTGTGAAATGATAAAAGACAATGACCGTTTAGAAAGTATATTTAAGGAATATAAAAGCAAAGCAGATGACTTGTGTGATTCTTTATTACAAATAATTGGTTATTTAAAAAAACGTAAAAAAATAGAAATAAAAATGATAACATAATAAAATAAAAACATAATGTCGCTGAACGAAATAATTTATAAAGATACTTTTAAATGGTTGAAATCTATGTCAAAAGATGAAATATGTGTAATGATATTGAAAACTAATTTTGATAATTTAAAAACAGTAGATAGTAAAATAAAAGCATTGAAAAATTGGAATAAACCTAATAATAATATTACTAGTTTGGATGTTAAAAATATTCGTAAATGGATACAACAACAACTAGTTTTTAAGAAAACTAGAAATAAGATTGTATCAATGTATGAGATATTTGGTAAAGATAAGACTTGTGCAATGTTTGGTTGTTCTGCAGAATATCTTAAAAAATGGTTGTCAGCAAAGACATTTAATAATATTGAGTATATTTATGGAGATAATCAAATAGATATAAGGAAATCAATAGAATTAATATCTAATTCTATGCAAACAATAATAAACGATAGAACAATTAAATTGATAGATACTCTAATAAATATATAATGCAAATAAAATATACGTATATATTTCATTGTAAAAATATTAAAACACCTTTAATATGGGCATTATTTGATGAAATAGAAAGAGAATATGGATATTTTATTTATTTTTTGAAATATAAAGAAGATTACGATTATTATAGTGGGTTTTCTAGTAAAGAAACAAATTATAAAGATTTACCTCCTTATATATGGAACAAAGTTGTTGGAAAAATACAATGTATAATAGATAAACATAATATGCAGGCATATGATAATGATTATAGTCATTATATAGAAATGACACTTTCTAGTAAATTATTTAGATTGTATGGTATATAAAGATTTGTTTTTATATTTAAACGACTGCTAATGAAATATCACTTAGTATTATATGGTATTATATTATGTTCTATAGTGTTGTTTGGAGTTAATAATAATCTTATATGGTATAATATAATATCATTGTGTGCTATATTACATTTTTTAGTATTATATTCTGTTGTATGGTATTATTCAGTGGTGTTCTTATATAAAAATGAATTATAATATAAGATTATAGTAATGTTATCAAACAAACAAAAAAACGTTATACAGAGTATATTAAATGGTGATACTATATTTTTAACAGGTTCTCCAGGAACAGGTAAGTCTTTTGTATTGCAAGTAATTATGCCTAAATTATTTCATAAAAATGTTGGTATAACTGCTACAACGGGATGTGCTGCAATTAATGTTGGTGGAACTACTATACATTCTTTTTTTAAACTTAAACCTGATACTAATGTTTCTAAACATATTGCTAAATTAACATCAACTAAATGTGATACTTATAAAAAAATAAGAGATTTAGATATATTAATTATAGATGAAGTATCTATGCTTGATAATATTCTTTGTAATACTATTTCAGATATACTTAAAGCTTGTAAAAATACGGATAGAGTATTTGGTGGAATACAAATGATCTTTGTAGGTGATTTCTTTCAATTACCACCAATTACGAATAACTTTTGTTTTTTAAGTTCATCTTGGATTGAGCTTAATCCTAAGATTATTGAATTAACTGAATTAATCCGTCAAACTGATGATAAGCTTTTTCAATTAATTTTGGCAAAATTGCGTTTTGGTAAATTAACAAAACAAATTTATGATATTTTAATTAAAAATAAAGAAATTACGTTTGCTGATATTAAACCTACTAGATTATATCCAAACAATGTGGATGTTGATAAGATTAATCAAAAAGAAATTAAAAAATTATTGGTAAATGAACCAAAATCAAATACCTTCGTTGCTTATTTTACAAAGGTGGCTAATGATAGTTTAAAGCAAAAATTAAATGAATATACAATATTTTTATGTGTAGGTTCGCAAGTTATGATAACTCGTAATATCAGTATTGAAAATGAATTAGTGAATGGAACAAGGGGAGTTGTAGTTAATATTACTAAATCTAGTTGTTTTGTAAAAACCTTGAATGGTTTAATACACGAAATAAATTATTATCCACAAGAATATAAAAATAATTATGTTAAAAATCTTACCATTATGTTTATGCCTATTAAATTAGCATATGCTCTCACTATTCATAAAAGTCAAGGTTCTACTATTGATTACTTAGAAATAGATTTAGGTTCTAAAATATTTGAATATGGACAAGGTTATACTGCCTTGTCACGTGGTAAAAAATTAGAAAATATTAAAATTATTAGTCTTCATTGCGATTCTTTTAAAGTTCATCCAAATGTTATTAAATGGTATCAAGAAAATTCAATATCTATTTAGATTTAGTATCATCTTCTTCTTCTTCCTCTTCCTCTTCCTCTTCCTCTTCTTCTTCCTCTTCCTCTTCCTCTTCTTCTTCCTCTTCCTCTTCTTCTTCATCATCTTCATCTGGAGAATTCATACCACCAAATATATCAAATAGATTAGGAGCATTTTTCATTTTATTTTCATTTGATTTTTTAAATTCTTCAAGAACTAATTTAATATTTTCATTGATTTCGTTCAAAACAGATAAAATCTCAGTATTATTATTTTCCATTATTATAATTAAAAACGACATATATCTTTATATGATGTCTTCCAAACAAACTGGTTTTTTCTTGATTGTAAGTGCTTTCATTGTTGCTTTGTTTATTGTATATTTTGAATTAAAACGTGATAAAACAAATAGTTTTACTCAAAAATGCAGAGATGATACTGATTGTGCTCCAGGTTTAAAATGTGTAAATGGTGAATGTCAATGAAAATCTTTACGATATTTGTATATAATTCCAAGCACTAATAATATTGATAATAAATAAGTTGATCTATAAGCAAATTTATAATTATTTTTGTATAAAATACTGTCTTCTTTCTTGACAGTAGTACTCCAAATTGTCATTAACACTAATACAGGTAATGCAGATAATGAAACTATACTTAAAATACGAGAATTTAATATATCTAAATAAATTACCTTACTGGTTATCATTGATTTTATGTTTTCTGATAAGTTTTTAAGATTTTGTATTTTATTAACATTCTCAGTTGTCTTAAAAAAATTGATAGATGTTTCAAACTCAAATATAATTAAGTTGATATCATCTATTAATTCACTTGCGGTTCTTAACATATAAAAATCCATATTGTTTAGATCACTCCTTATCAACAAAAGAAATCGTTCAATTTTTGAAAGATTTCTTATATATTCATCAATATAATTTAAAGTCTTATCATCTACAATAATTTTATCAGCTTTTTTATCTAAAAAACATAAATGTTTTACCAATTTAGGTATTTCATAAGTATTATTGTTTATCTGTATTTTTTTTAATTTAAATACAGTATATACATATGGTATATTATCTTTAATATCATTATCATCATTGTGTAATGATATTATATACAACTTTTTATATTCTTCGTTTTCAGAAATACTTGAAAAAGCGAATGATTTAAATTTTTCGTCTAACACATTCATTTTACATAAAGCTATGACAATATTTTTACAATAAATGAAAACGGGTATTTTTATTTTTACTAAATCTTCTCGTAAAATATACCTTAAGACCACCTTATATTTTTTATTTAAGAACTATAATCACACGCATAAACATAATGTTTATATTTTAAATGAAGATTTATCTAAAGAAGATAAAGAAGAAATACTTTTAGGTATAAGATCAGATTGTTCTAATGTGGTTTCTTTTAAAGACATTAAGCTATCTATGCCTGAAAATATTGATAAAGATAAATTTAATACAATTATAAAAACGGATATAACTACAGACTGGAATAATGTAGAATATCGTAATTTATGTTATTATATGTTATTTACATTTTGGGAGGAAATAGCAAATGATTTTGATTATGTAATGAAATTGAATGACGACGCTATTATTGAAGAACCAATTAAAGAGGATTTATTTAATATTATTGATAATAGAGCTAATAATATTCTTTTTTGTTTAATGTCAAATCAATGTGTATTTAGTTCTTTTGGTATGTATGATTTATTGAAAGCTAATTTTCAAAATGATGTAGATAAATTAAACTCTTTTAATATTCCGGTTAAAATTACAGAAGAAAATGCTATTTATGATTTTAAAAAATTACATCAGTTAGTATTTGATAAAGATTATCCGTTAAGTGAGGTTGAATTAAGGCAACCATATATTCCTAATGATTGTTTTATGATAATTAGAACAACATTTATGACTGGTAATAAAATTAAACCATATTTGAATAAAATAAAAGAACTTAAATATATTCATTATTTTAAATGGTCTTTTAGTTTAGTTGTATCATCGTTAGCTATGATGTTATGTAATGATAAAGTAACAAGATGTGTATTTAAAATTACGGAAGAAAAACAAAGGAATGCTTATATTGAAAATGGTAAAATTATAACTAAGGTTCCTGACAGTTATAAAAAATGATTTAAACGTTTATAATTTAATATAATTATGTTTGATCTACAGTATTACAATAAGCTTATTAAAAACAATTATAAAATTATACCAATTGTTTATATGTTAGTTACTGATGAATATATTATGTTAAATGATCATATTAGTAGGGAACAAAAGAGACAAATATTGCAAGTTAAAGTTAATACTCTTAATGAAAAATTTAAAGAAGAAAATCTATTGGTTTATCCTTGCTACTATGATGAACATTTAAAACATAAAAATAAGTTTTTAAAACTTATTAAAGATGATCCTAATATCTATTTATTGTTCATATGTAAAGAATACAAAATGTGTGATATAATTACTTCAAGTAAATCATCTAAAACGATTCAACAAGAAATCCTACATAAGGTTTTAGATTTATATAATAAGTAATTAATTGTATGTTTTGTAAAATATTTTTTATAGCATTTACAATTACATTTGTTATTGTATTAATTATAAAATTAAATTGTAAGTGTAAATAATTTTATTATTTTTTTAAATTAAAATGTCGTTAAGATATTGGATAGATAAAGAGTATGTTGATAAATATGGTTGGAAAAGATTATCTGCAAATCCAAATGCTACTGCGATGTTAAAAAAACGAATAGAATATGAGAAAACGTTAACTAAAACTGAATATGATCTTTTAGAAAGTAAAATAGATTGGTGTAAATTATTAGCAAATCCCGGTATATTACTATATTTATTAAATGATTTTAAATTATCTAACAATTTAAATTCATTGTTAATTGATCCTAATAAATCTAATAAAATTTTAATATTACGATTTAAAGACGAATATTTAAAAGGATTATCAAGTAATCTAAATGCTATTAAATTATTGGAAAAGAATCCAAATGTAATTGATTATCCTAGATTATCAAGTAATCCAAATGCTATTAAATTATTGGAAAAAACTGATACTGATTATATTAATTATGATAATTTATTTTTAAACCCGAATGGTAGTAAATTACTTCACAGTGGGTATAAACCTACAGAACAATTAAAAATTAAAAAAATATGTCGTTCAAATGATATTGAAAAGATTAAAGAATTAAAAAATCCTGATTGGGATGAACTATACAGTAATCCTGTTGCAATTGATTTAATTCATAAAAAAGTTAGTAAAGAAACTTTATCTATTCCAGAAAAGATATTCGAGAATCCTAATATTTTTATAACAGATAAAGAGCTTAAAAGTAAATTAAAAAAATGGCGTAATAATCCTGAAATTAATCCATATACTGATGAAACTATTAAAGTATCTGTTGTTTCTAATAGCGAATATGTTAAATTGTATAAATCGTTCTTAGAATATTTAGTTTCAGTAAATGAACCTAATATTACTGCTAAATTACCAACAATACACTGTTATACTTTTAATTCTATTTCAATTGATTTGTCTTTTTATAAACGAAATGGAAAACAGGTTAAATTAAAAAAGTTTGATTTTGATTATTTATTTACGGTATATTATTTAAAGGACAATAATGATAGCGAATTTAATCTTAATTACTTTTTATACAAAATAATATTACGACAATTTGAAGTTAATTCTAGTTTGGCTAAAACATATCCTGCTATACCTAATGTGTTAAAAGATATTATGTTAGATGAAAAATTAGAAGTATTTATTGAAATGGTTACTGAATATATTTATGATCTTTGTGTCTTAATATTACCATTAACAAAATTAGCAAATCGTATAGAATTAGAAGATCCTGAATATACTTCATATTTTGAAGAAATGTTAGATATTGATACAAATGTATTACCTGAAACTATTAAAAATATGAAAACAAGATTACATTGTATATTACACTTAATAGATTTGTTTGGAAAACAAGATATTTTTGAGAAAATTAAAAAGGCTAAAATAGATTACGACTATGTAGAAAATGTAAATACTATTTATGATAATATTATGTCTGTAGATGATAACACTTTTAGAAATTTTTTAACTTCTGCTATTTTTGATATTGAAGAAATACATATGGAATCAAATAAACAAGAGGTATTTAATCCTGTTAAAGATCCATATGATAATTTACCAGATCTACCTGAAATGCCTAAACCGCCTATACTTTCTCAAGAATTACAGCTTTATAAACATAGAAAATCAATTGAAAAAGATTTTATAATAGATTATGAAAAAGAAGAACAATTAAAAGAATTTAATGAATTACAAAAGGAATATAATAATAAATTAAAAGAATATGATAAACAGAGAAAAGAATATAATAAAAAATATTTAGGTAAGAAAATAACACCACATTTTTCTGTTTCTATTGGTCGTAATAGTTCTGATCATACTTATACACCAATTAAAACATCTAAAAGATCTTTAGATAAATTCAAAGAAAGCACTTCAAGCACTTTGAAAGATGAATCAAGTGATATTATTTTAACTGATGAGTTAAAACGTAAATTTTATGAATATATATATGATGGAACAAACATAGAACTATATGAAGATCCAGAAAAACTTCAAATGGAATATGATATAGCTGTATTAAAAGGTAAAATTAGTAAAGAATTATATGAAAAAATAAATAAATATAGTGGTGGTGGTAAAGAATCTTTAAGTGCAATTAAAAAACAATTAAGATTAGATAAACAACAATTAGATAAACTTGTTAAAAACAAATGTGATTTATCGGATAATGATCCATTTACAATGGAATCATATGCTGATATGCATCGCAAAAAAATTAAATATTTATCAAAAATAAAAACTGAAATTAATGGTAAAACTTTTGTAAATTGTTACGATACTGTTCCAATTTACAATTATGTTTTAAGTTGTAAAAAATCAGGCAGTATTCCTATTAATATTGCAGTAGGTAGAGAACCATTTACAGAGGAACATTTAAAAGAAATATTTAAAAAAATTAAACATTTTACAAAACGAAAAACATTAGAACTTGATGATAGCACTTATAAAAATATTAGATTAGTAAGTGCATTAAACGAAATATCTCAAAATGAATATAGCTTATTGTTAAAAATTAATATTGGAACAATACAATTTCCTATATTTTTAAATAATGAAGAATTTTATATTTTTAATGGTGAATTAACAGATGATAGTACGCCATATGAAGATAGTTCTGATAAAACTATTATTACAATACAAAAGGGTATTAGTAATGGAAGATTATTAGAACAATCTTATTATCCTTATGTTCCTACTAGATTAATTAAAGAAAGAAAAAATTTATTTTCATTACCAACATTTCTTAATACAAAGCAATTTAATGATGAATTAGAGTTGGTTGTTGCTTAAGTTCTTTACAACAACTAATAATACCGTGTTTATGACAACAAAACTTATATTCATTCCAATTTATATTTTTATATCTAACATTATATTAATGTAATATTATAATGTTTTTATGTATTTATAGCTTCAATTAGCTTTTTATTATCTTTACGAATTATACCAAAATAACAACCTTTCAATTCATTTTCAATTAAATTATGATTTATTGTTCCTTTATACATTTGAAGATTTGCTTTTATTTTATCATTTATTATTTTAAGATCGTTTCCTGTAATATTAGGATCTCTCAGTTTATTTATTTTTACTTCAGGATTGCGGATAAAATCAGATATCATACCATTAGATAGATATGGTCTATTTGGTTCTTTGTAATATTTATCTTTTTTATTTATAAGATTAAGGATATGTTTATCATATTGTGAGAATACTTCGGGATATTCAAATTTGAATATTGCCAACACTTTATCAAGTTGATCTCTTTCTTCTTGGTTTGCTGAAAACAACCTATCGTCTGATGGATATTGATTTTGAAAATGCTTTAGATATTTTACAGTTTCTTCGATTGTATCTTTAACGTAAATACTTACACTTATAATAAGATCACGATCTGGATATTTTATTTTTAAATTTTCCATAGTTCCTAAACGATGTTGTCCATCAATGATGTATAAGATATTATCATTACATTCACGAATTACAACAAGTTCAGCATTTCCAAAATCATAATATTTTTGAGTAGCTAGATAAGAATCTTCATTTTCTTTTACTCTTTTATTTATAACATCCTCATTGATTGTGCGATTGATACCAATGGGTTTAAACATAAATGAGAAACTGATTAAATTAATCCATCCAACATATTTGTTTAGTAATGGTATATGGAATAAAGATTTACCGACATTTTCTTTGAGAATATCTTCTATATTTGACATTTGTTAAATATAAAAGATGTTATCATTTTTTGGAGTTAAACATTTTATACGTGTAATAATATAACTATGAAAGATAGTGTAAAATCATCATTTAGTATTCTTAAACATATTCATTATTTCTTTTATTATACTGGTATTCTAACATTACCTTTATTACCAATATATCCTGCTATAATGTTAAGTTTAGGTATATTTGGTAAAATTACAATATTAAAAAGTAATAATATTATACCACTAAAACGAATAATATGTGTAACATTATATGCTTATTATAATAATTATAGTATAACGAATATATATGTAAATTTATTACTAGCTCCTATATTCTTGTCAATATATACTCATTTTTTTGGAATGGTAAAAACAAATACAATATATAATGTATAGATTTATTTTAGGTATTAATTCCTTTTGGTTATTATTTCCACTTTATACTATTTCATTTTCTGTTAATTACCTACTATATATTCATACAATTTTAACAAGTTTTATATCTGCTTTATATTGGTTTTTAGATTATAATAGAATACTACATAATATAGATCGCATTAATGCTATTTTATATTTCTTTCATTTATTTTATAATGCTAATAATATAAATATATTATATTTATTTGTAATATTATTTTACGGATTATCGCATTATCTTGAAAATAAAAAAATAGAATCTTTATTTGCTCATCTTTCTTTTAGAAAATGCGGTTTTTGTATTGTTTATTTACAATTAGTAAATAAACCTGAAAATCTATATATGATAATAATGTTATATTATTTACATTTATATTATTTATTTATTATAAATGATAATAATATTATAAAAAGAACAATAGAATTATTTATTTATAAGTTTTTGATCATATACGTTTCTTCTAATGTATATCCCATTTTACGATAATAATCACGCACTCCTGTGCCACTTATAATTGCTATTTTATTATAACCACATTTTAATGCTATTTCTTCTGCTTTTTTAATTAATTTTTTACCAAAACCTCTATGTTGATAAGAATCTTCTACATCTCCACCTACATCTGTAAGACTAGAATAAACGTGGAGTTCTCTAATTAATGCGCAATCTTTCAATATATTTAAAGTATTTTCATAATTATTATTTAATCGTAATCTTATAAATCCTATAAGATATTTAACTGTTTCAAATGATATAAAATATTCTGTTCCTTGTGATGCTTTATATACACTACAAATTTGTTCTATTTTTTCAGTTATCTTATTATCTTTAACTTCACGACATCTAATACAATTACATTTCCAATTATTTTTTTTCATATCAGCTTGTAATAATTGACGCATATTAACCTCTTTATATCCTCCAGTAATATACGAAGATGGTATATCACGAATAATTCTGTTAAGTCTTTTCCATTTTTGAACTTTTATTTTAAAATCTTTGATTAATTGGAATAACAAAGTGTCATCATAAGGTATATAAGATCCTTCATCAAACCATTGTTTTATTTTAGTCCAAGGAACAACAGCACAAGGATATATTTTATATTGATCTGCTTCCAAATCAGGATTATGTAGAGCATTATTTAACATTTCTTGATCTTTTTCATAACTTGATCCAGGAAGATTAGGCATTAAATGTATATCAACTTTAAAACAATTATTCTTTAATAATTTAATAGCGTGGTAAGCTTGTTCTATAGTATGACCTCTTTGTATTTTTTTTAAAACATTATTATCAGTATGTTGAACTCCTAGTTGAACTCTAGTGCAATTATATTTACGTAATTCTTTAATTTCATTTAAATCTATAGTATCAGGACGGGTTTCTAATGTTAAACCTATTATATGTATTTTTGCGGTTTCATTAATTGTTATTTCTTGTTCTAAAGAATACATAGGTCTAGGTTCATAAAAGGTATTTGCAGCATAATAAATTGAGGTAATAAACCAATCTTGATATTTTTTAGGATATTGAGACCAAGTTCCACCTAATACTATCAATTCAATTTTATCTATTGTATGTCCCATAGAAATTAAAGTAGATACACGTGAATTAAATTGTTTTATAGGATCAAAGTCATTTGCATTTGCACGTAATACAGCTGGTTCTGAATACAAATAACTTCTTGGTTGATCAATCCATCCATTACCCTCGTGTGCTTTTTCATTAGGACAATAAGCACAATTATGTTTACAGCTAAAAGTTTTAGTTATTATTTTACCATCTTCTTCGTAAGATGGATTGCCTGATGTTAAAACTGTTATGACAATAACACCTGATGTAGATTTTTGTCTTTTTTTAATAATAAGATTTTTAAGATTTTCGTCATTAAGATTTAATTGATTATAAATATTAATAAGATCGGGTTTTGATAAAACTATTTTATATTTTTTTTGAATACTAAGTCTAAACTTTTCAACATCTGTAATATTTTTAAAATCTTCTGCAATGTCTTCTATATCCATATATAAATATATATAATTATATTTTTTTATATATTCTTGGTATAAAAATAATAACATTTATATTTGTTTATTTATATAAAATATGGTTAAAATCATATTAGATCATAATAATTTGCATTTTTGTTCAGGTCCTTGTGGGATGTTATCAGACGAATGTCTTATTCAAGATGCTAACAATAATTATTTATTTGAACTTAAGCCTTATAATGGTAATCGTTATCCTAAAATTACTTATACTAGATGTAATAATGACATTATTGAAGTAATTAATTGTAGAATTTGTTCGTATTGTCATATGAAAAACTTAAATTTAACTGAAGAAAATGAGATTGAATATTTGGATATTGATGCTATTAAGGTTATAAAAAAGTTTATATTATTAGAAGTTGCACCAGAAAATGTTATAGAGTATTTAAAAAATGATAGCAAATATAAAATAAATTAATGGATTCGTTAATCAACAATTTTCATAGTATTAGTTTAGAAAAACAATGTCATATGTGTAAAAAAGTTATTTATAATAACGATATTTGTCGTGAATGTTTTCTAAATTATTTAGAATTTATGGATTTAAAAGAATGTTGCACTTGTGGAACAATATTTACACCTTTTAGTGATGAATATATAGAATGTGATAATTGTTTAAATAATTATTAATTTGTTTATTAATACAGTTTTATAATTCCTTATATGGTATATAAAGAGTTTTATAATTCCTTATATGGTATATAAAGAGTTTTGTAATTCCTTATATGGTATATAAAGAGTTTTATAATTTTTATATAATTTTATAATTCCTTATATGGTATATAAAGAGTTTTATAATTATTATATAATTTTATAATTCCTTATATGGTATATAAAGAGTTTTATAATTCCTTATATGGTATATAAAGAGTTTTATAATTATTATATAATTTTATAATTCCTTATATGGTATATAAGGAGTTTTATAATTCCTTATATGGTATATAAGGAGTTTTATAATTCCTTATATGGTATATAAAGAGTTTTATAATTCCTTATATGGTATATAAGGAGTTTTATAATTATTATATAATTTTATAATTCCTTATATGGTATATAATTCCTTAGTAAAAATGATAACACAAAAGAATAAAATATAATGGAAGAATTATATTTAGAAATTGAAAATAAATATATTTTAAATAACTATAGAAAAAAATATGAATATCATATGAATGACAAATATTTTATATTGGATGATATAAACTTTTTCAAAATACTATATTCATATAAAAAACGAAATAAAAAAGGTTGTAATATTGGAACAATCAAAACAAAATTAAATTATAATAAAAAACTAGAATTTATTATTCACGAACTTACTTATTCATAAATCCAAACATAAATATTCCTAAAATCAATAACAACAATAGTAAACCAAAATAACAAATATATACAATACTACCAATATAACCATATTCACGTTTCCAACTTTCACTGCATTCACATTCTAATTTTTTAAGTTTGGTAATATACTCAAATATCATAGCAACATAAGATATTTGTAAGACAAATAGTATAAAAGTATACGGAATAAGTAATTGTGATTTTATTTTATAAATTTGTATTACAATATTGATAGGTATTATTATCATTAACACTAATGCAATCCAATGTATAAAATTTCTATACCATAGATCAGAACATTCACAACCCGTTTTTTCTAATTCTTCTGTCCAAGTATACATAGAATAATGTAAAACTAAAACTAAAACTATTATTATTAATGCTACTATAAATACTGCTACATTAGTAGTAAATCCTAAATTAAAATTAGGATTTGCAGGATTTACTGATCTTATTTGATCTATAGGACTTGATGCTTTTTTTGGCATTATTTATTATCTAATGTAGAAAATAAAATTAATTTTTGAATTAGTATAAATAGTATTAAACTTGAGAATATTATTACTGTTATAAAACTATAATCTTTTTTCCAATTACTACTACATTCACAAGCTTCAGTATTTAATTTATTAATATAATAAATTACCAAAATAAAATATGTTATTGTAATGAGTCTTATAAATCCATAGAAAAATGCTGAAAAATACTTATCATTGTAATTTACTATTCTATATGGAATTAATAATAAAAATATTAAAGCTAACATATTAATTACGTCTCTCACAGTTCCATCAGAACATTTACAACCTAGTTTCTTAAGATCATTTGTCCAAGTATATAAAGCATAATGTAATATAATAGTTGTTATTAGTAAAATTATATATATACTCAATCCTATCATTTATTATTATATAACATATTCGCTTTTCCATTTATCATTTTCTTTATACAATTTCCATTTTGTTATTACTGATTCTTTCGGCTCTATTCCTGTTTTTTTAAATTTATTTATATGATATAAAGCGTTTTTTTTATTTTTATTAGCATTTACATATTCTTTTATTTTATCTTTATTTTTCTCGTAATATTCTTTCTTATAATCTTTTTCTTTTTGTAAAGCATCTATACCGTCTTTAATTTTAATTTCATTTGCTACATAATCGGTCTTAATATCATCCGTTTTTTTTAAATAGTCTTTCATTTGAGTTTCTACACTATTTCTTAATCTAATTGCGTCTTCTTTCATATCGTTATATGAAACACCGTTTTTATTACGCCAAGTTATATAAGATGATCGTATTACATTAACACCTAATGTAGTTCCTTTAATTAAAGTTCTTAAAAATTGATTTACATTTGCTATCGTAGAACTTTTATCCATATTTTTAATTTGAGGAAAAACTGATTCTCTTTTATAGAGCAATAAACTTTCACGAAATAAAGCAGTTAATTTTGTTCTAGATTCATCATTATAACCAATGGTATATCTTTCAACAGGCTTGCCTTTTTTACATATCTTAAAATTATATTCTACTGCTTTATCCAACTCTTGTGGAATATATACATAATCTATATTATCACTCATTTCTTCTTCAGTAGTCGCAAACTTTGCAATCATTAATTCAGTTCTTACACAAGGTGTAAGAACATAACTACTTAATAATAGCATTTTATAATGTAATTCCCATACTGATTTAGATTTAATACTATTTTTATCTAATTCAGTTCTCCAATTATCTTCAAGATCTTGACGTATTTTTAACAAATTATCAAAATCTATATATTTATTTTTTTCATATTTATTTAAAGTATTCTTACCTGTTTCCTTTTCTATTAAAAGACTATTTAAATCAGTTTGTAATTGACTGTATTTTTTATATAATTCGTGCGTATCACCTAAAGCTATCTTAAATACTCTAGCAAACATTTTAAGATCATTGTTAAATGTTGAAATACTTTGTTTTTTTTCAATCCTATATTCCATCAATAATTCTAATATTTTAATATTGTTTTTCAACAACCAACCTAGATTATCTTCATCTGTTTTATATATATTTTTTTTAATGAAATTAATAACATTTGCATATTGGTTATCTGAACATTGATCTTGTTGATATTCTCCTTTTTCTAATCCACTTAATGTTATTGATATGTCGTAAGTATTAATATCATATAAAAATAATTTCTCAGTCCAAGCATTAGGACCACCATATGTAGAAATAAAGTTTTTTTTTGCATAATCAAATTTAGATTTTAATGTAAATGGCGTATCTTCAATAAACCATTTACCATATGAATATAATTTTAATAATTTATTATTTTTAGTTTTTTTAAGATCTTTATAATTTTTAAGTAATTTCCATTCAACTGGCATATTTAATTACTTCTAATATTGAAAATCTTTTAATATGATGAGGTTCTATCATTTTTTTAATTAGATAATTAAAAGATTTTAATTCATCATTGCTATCAAATATTATTCTATTACGAAGTAAATATAAATTAACACCTATCGCAAATACATCTATTTTCTTATAATCTGTTGAAAAATTATCAAGTAAAGATCCTATTTCTTTTAAAATATATTCTTTACTCATTATATTAAAATCTTTATCTATTAAACTTTTAAAATTATTAAAACCAAATTTAACATTTTCTTTTGTATTAATTCTATTTTTTAAATATAATAATCTATATTCAGGAGGATAAAATATATATTTATGTTTAAAAAAATTGTTATTTTTTTTAGTAAATATTGTATCTTTAGTTTTTTCTAATCCAAAATCAATTAATAATATTCTATTGTTTTTAATCATTATATTACTATAATTAATATCATTATGTATCCTTCCTGATTCTACATAATAATTAAAATATTCTAAAAATGTTTTTAACATTTTCATTAATTTTTTATAAGTAAGTTTTTTGTAAGGATAATTTTTAAAAGTAATACCTGCGTTTTCATATATTAACTGATGTATATCTTCATCATAATAGTCCAAAAACAAACAATACTTTATTTGAGTATCAGTAATTTTATGTATTACACTATAACCCTTTATTTTTGGAACTATTTTGCCATAGTATAATACATTCTCAACTGATTCTTTGTATTTTGAATATTCTTCAAGTGCTTCCTTTCTACTATCATTATTTGCTTTAAATAATTTACCTATATCGTCTTTCGATTTCTTTGTATATTTTTTAACTTCAGTAATATTTGTTGTTATAGGTGGTGTAACAACACAACCATAGGTTCCGGATGCTATTAATTTAGAATCTTTTGTCATTTTACTTTCTTAATATGATAATAAAATGTATTTAGAGATATTTGCTATTATTTTATATTTTATAATATTTTTGTATTTATATTATTGGTTAAGTGTTTTTAAAAAACAATGTGATTGTTTAGATATATGGCATTATTATTATATTATTGTTTATATTGTATTAAGTGTATTATATTTTTTATTTAACATTATGTTTTATTTAGTAAAAAATAGGGTATTTAGTTTATTTTATAATATTTATATGATCTATACATTTATTACTAGTGTTATTATTATACTGTTTATTATATATGTTAATAAACATTGTAAATGTTATGAGCATATATCTAAAGAATTATTAATAATTTTAGCAGCTATAATATTTATAATACATTCAATTTTATTCATTTCTTATATCTATAGAATAATAAAAACTCAATATGTCTACTGAAGCTACACAATTAATTAAATCAATTAAACCAAATGCTTTTGCTATTAAAAATACAAATGGAACGGATGTCTTTATGAGTCTTCAAAATAGATCAAATCAGCTTGATATAAGATTACTTGATAATAATTTTATTTTTAAAGCTAAAAATGAAAATACTAAATTATTATATTCTAATATTGATTTTGACGTTGATGATATAAGAACAAATACAATATCTAACAAAGATTATAGTAATATTATATTTAATGGTGAAGTTAATTTTACTAAAGATGTCAAACATAATAATTGTAATATTTTGGTTTTAAATAGTGATAATAAAATACCAACATCTTATATCAATGATGCCAATTATTTAACTATATACAGTGAACAATCTAATGTTTATATTCCTAATTCATTAGTTAATATCAACACTTGTAATATAACTAATGATTCTACAATTACCATTAAAAATAATGCTACTAATATTAATCAAAAAACAGTTAAATTAGTAGATAACAACAATATAGGAACTATTCAAATATATTCTCAAGATCCTTATGTCTCTATTGGATATAATGTACCAGATAAAACGAATGATATACAATTATATGTAGAATCAAATATTAAATGTAATGATATTATTATTGCTGATACGAGTTTTTTAACATTTTATAATGAGTTTGAAGACTATAAAAGTAATAATGATATTACGGGTATTAATATAACTGATAATACTTTATATTACTCTAATGCTAAAATTATATTAGAAAATGATATAGAAAACTTAAGAACTAAAGATGATCTTAATTTTATAGGTAGTAATTTTGTTGATATTACTAATATTTATTGCACCAAAAACAACACATATATAATTGCTGATAATATATTATATAGATTAATACCTGATAATAAGTATAAATATATTGATACTAATGTCGAAAATATTAAATCTGAAAATGGTGTTATAATATATAGCAAAATTAATATTATTTATTTTTTATATGATGATGAAGATTATCCAGTAAGGGAAGCTAATTATAAAGCAGGTGGTTATTATAGTAATTATCATTATCTTGTTAATGATACACAAATTACTAAGAAATTAAAAGATGATAATAATGATATTATTATTAAAACTATCAATAATATTAAAGATATTTATATTATTAATGAGGATAACTATTATTATATTAAAAATAATAATTTATATAATCAAGATGATAATTTAATTGATAATAATATTAATACATTTTATTTAGGATATAACGGTTATTATAGTAGTAATACAATTGTTAATTCATTAACACCAAATACATATGAATTAATTGATAAAGATCTTTATGATAATGACGGTATTTTAATTGAATCTAATGTTCTTAAAGTTCATCATAGTAATCGGCATTTAGTAATGTTAAAAGATGATTTTAAGATATATACAAAATCTCTTGATGGTAGTTATAATGGCTTAGGTAAAACTGATAATTTATTTTTAGATGATAGTGATGGATTAGGAATTATATGCACTGATACAATTCAAATAAGACCTTCTGTTAATATTGGTAGTTCTTTGAATAGTTTTAACAATATTACACCAAATAGTTTATGTGTTGAAAATTGTATTAGTATAGCTTGTAAACCTAGCAATGATTTTGCGTTAAGATTAAAAGGTGATATTTTAATAGAAGGTGGTGGTAATATTTATAGAACTGAAGATAAATCAGGTATCTTTGAAAATACTACAAAATCTTTAACATTAGATGATTATGTTTTAATAACTGAATTAGATAGCAGAATTGATACTATAGAAAGTAATATTAATGTTGTTTTAGCATCTAATTTAGAAATAAATACTAGTAATATTGATAAATTACTTTATGATACTGAAAATGCTATTAATATATGGACTAAAGAAAACGATATAGTTTTAGTTAAAGATACTCGTGTTAGTATAAATCCAAGTGATGATGATGATTATAGCGTATTAGGTGGAACTAAAATACCCGCATTATTTGTAGGTAATTATTCTAATATAAAAGGTATAATATGTGAAGATGATATAGCTGCATATTCTGACGAATCTTTAAAAACAGATGTATCTCCTATTGAAAATAGTTTAAATAAAGTTCTAAAATTAAATGGTGTAAATTATAGAAGAAAAGATAATTTAGATAAGATCTGTATGGGATTAATAGCACAAAATGTTGAAAAATATTGTCCGGAAGTTGTTCAAGAACACAATAATATTAAAACAGTTGCTTATGCTAATTTAGTTGCTTTATTAATTGAAGCTGTTAAAGAATTATATGATATAATTAAAGATGGAAAAGAATGAAGATGTCCTAAACAAAAAAGAAGTTACTGAAATTAAAGATCCTAATATTTTATTAAGTAAAATTAGGGGTATTAAATATAAAAATAAAAAAACTAATAAAAATGGAATTGGTGTTATAGCTCAAGATATTAGAAACCATATACCTGAAGCATTTAATAATTATAATGTAGATTATAGTCAATTAGTTGCCTTACTAATAGAATGTATAAAAAGTAATAATAAAGATATTAAAGATCTTAAACAAGAGGTTAAGACTCTTAAAATATTATTAAATCAATAAATATTTTTAATTAAATTAGTTATATCTTTATTAATTTGTTTAAAATGATTTTCATATTCTTTTTTTATTTTATAATATTCTTTATCACATATTGTAATACCTAACATTTACTAATAGTAAATACATAAAAATTATATTTAATTTATTATATAAATGACTTATTTATTTACACATCACGATTACCTACATTTACACGCTATATCAGGTTTTTTAGTTCTTGCTAATTTTATATATATATTTTACAATATTGTATTATATGGTTCAGGTAATTATAATGTATTGTTGTGTGCTAATCATTCATTTTTAGGATTATTAGCATTGCAATTTAGTTTGCCTACTAAAAGAAACTTTGAAAAACCTATGATATGGAAAGAATTTAGATTACATTCGATTTTATTTACATTCCGCCACGTTTTTCTAACAATATTAACATTATATAATTTTGATTATTATATTATAACTTTGTATTGTGCTGATATTATTACAAATAATTATGGTGATAATAATTATAGAACAACTAATTCAATGCCATATTGTGATCATTTAGATATTGATAGTATAAATAAAATAAAAATATCATATACTAAAAAACAATTTGGTGCTACTTTATTTTGTATATTACATTCACCTGACTGTAATTTTTTACCATTATATGGCTTACAATCTGCACCTTTTATGATGACATTAGTAAGAAAAGGAAAAATACAAACTAATACATATCATATTATATATTCTATAAGTCTTTTATTACCTTTTTACTTATACTTTATATTTGTAAGACAACTAGAGTTTTCTATAAGTGATATAATATTTGGAATATTCTATGATATTATTTTTACATTAAGATGTAATTATAAAATAAATAAATATATTTTATGGAATATTATATTACCAATATTTTATTATATGTATTATAATAGTTATAATTATTCTTCAAATATATTAGGATACATTATTGTATTAAGACAAATTATAATTGATTACAATATTTATAAATGTCTAATCTATACTTAAATTAGGAAGTAATATTTTATTTTGTCGTTTTAAATAATCCTTAGAATAATATTGATACACAATATTATTATTTTTATCATAACACATTCCAAAAGGTATATCTTTAGATATTATACAATCCTTTAGCATCACAACCATTATCTTATCTTTGTTATCAAAATATTTACATTCTACTAAATATTCTGTTTTTTTAGAATATTCTTCACTATTAATTGCTAAAGCATCATCTTCAATATTAAGATCAATCCTTATTATCTTTGTTATAAATGCCCAAGATATCATTCTTTCTATTCTTGATCCTTTGTATATGTAATATGGAATTAGTGTAGGTATTCCTTCAAACATTGAATCATTTGAAAATTGATTCTCTAATATTTTTTTTATAGAATTGTAGATATGTTCAATATTATCTACATCATTCCATTGTGTAATATGACAATTAGAAATATTATTTACAATTGTAATATCATAAACACCTGCAGGAAAATAACTAACTGTTAGATATATGTATATGTCTTTTTTTCTTATTAGCTTACTAGTATTACCACTATGCAAATTATAATTATAGAACATAGGATGTTTGTTGATATATTTTTTAGGATATCCAGATTCTTCATATTTTTCATATATGTAATCTGTTGATATATCAGTAGGATTAAATAACAATTTTAGTATTTTTTCAGAAAACCATTTATAATTTTTAACATATGTTCCTCTTATAAAATATTTATCTGGATCTATTTTAACATCATATAAAACAGGTTTTAGTTTTTCCCTTGAAACTTGTTTTTTATTAGGACTTTCAAGTCGTTCAAGTCTTTCGGAACTTTTAAGTTCTATAGATCTTTTAGGTCCTTTAAGTCCTTCAGGTCCTTCAGGTTCTATAGGTCTTTCAAGATTATTTAGTATTGTTTCAATAAAGAAAGTTAGATAAAACTTTTCAGTGGTTTTAATAACCTTAGATACTTCATTTTCAAAATGTATTTTTGGCTCTACAAAAATTAAATTAGTTTCATTAAAACAACAATAGCATTTTAATTTGCAATTATTATTGATTATTGGATCACTTGATTCAATAGATAAATCTTTAACTACAATAGTAGCTTTTTCTAAATTACTAAATAAAAAACCAATTTGAAAAGCAGTTAGTTGTTTAATATTCGCAGTATCTAATTCAGCTATTATAGCATTTCTTGGATATAATTGTAATTCTAACGTATAACTAACATTATAAGATTCAATAGTCCATATATTTTTAATTGTAATAATCTTTTCCATTTTTAATTATAAAATTATATATGTAATCATTTTTATACTATTTAACAATCAGCAATCTTAACTGCTAATTGTTTGAGTTGAGTTTTATTATTAGTAATGTTGTTTTCTAGAACAACCAACTCAGCTTCTAACTGTTTAATTTGTTCTTTAATAGCATCTTTGTGTTTTGTATTATACGATAGGTCTTTACGAATATTAAACATTGTTTCAGCTATTTCATCTATTTCATCTGTTTTATCAGCTTGCTGTTTAAGCAAAGAAGCATATGTAGTAGTTAAAATAGGGGATGGTGTATTAGTAATATATCTTGAATCAATAGTATCACTTGAAGATAGAGTATTACTATATCCTGAAGATGACACAGTATATTTTTGTTGATATTCATTCCAAGCTTCCTCGTCATTAACATTTTGATTAACAATTTTATAAATAAACGATCTATTATCATAATTAAAATAATGTTCTTTATGACATTCTTCACTAATACAATTTATTTTATGACAAAATTTATCATCATTTTCATCATAATCATTATTAACAATAGTATCATACATATTGGTTAAAATAGTTCGTTTCATAATAGAAATACCGTGTCCATATTTGCAATTATCATCTCTACACAAATAATTATCTTTACAGGCTTTATGATAAGCATATTTACAAGTTTCATCTTTATAAGCAGTACATAGCCCTAATTTAAAATCAGGGCAATTTTCATATATCATAATTCCTAAACGACCTATATACCAAAAATTTAACAATAATAAAATTAAATAATATTACATCATTTTTATATATATTATTTTTTCTTTTTTGGTTTTGTTGAATTACCTCTCAAAGATTCAAGATCTTTCTCGTATATTTCTGCAAGTTCATCTTTATATTTTTTATAACCATCACGCACTTCGTGTAATTCTTTCATCCATATTTTATAAATTGGCGTATTAGTTAAATCTTTTATTTGCTTATTAATATCTTCCGCATTTTTCTTCAATTTTTCTAAATTATTTTTAGTTAAAGAATTAACAGGCATTTTCAATAAATAATTGTAATTTTTAGTTTTATCACCTTCTTCATCATCATCTTCTTTATCTGCTAATTTAGGATATTTAAGTTCTTCTAATCTAGCATTAAGAACATCATCTTCTACATTCATAATTTTAATTTTACCATCAATAATGTCTTGAATAAACTGTGCTTTAGCTGATAGTTTTTTATAAGTTTTATTTAAAACTTTTAATTGATATGTTTTTCTTTCGTGATAGCAAGTGAGACGAACAGAACACCATTCACGCATAATAGCTGAAGTTGATTCATATTTTTTAATTTTAATATCAGAGTTATACAAGTGCATATTATTTAATGATAATCCAATTGTAGATGATAGTTTAAAGAACTTAATAGGGTCATCTATTTTTTGATTTAAATGTATAACAAAACGAATATTTAAAGCTGAATAATGATTTTCAAAGTTTTTAATTTGATTATTAAGAACTAGATCTTCTAGTATATTTTTATAATCTTCAATTGCTTTATTAATAGGTATTTCTGTAATTTCTATCGTATTATCATCAATATAATTATAACAACCTGTAGATTCATAAATGTTTTCTTTACCATCTTTTAATTTTACAGAACCTTTGAAATTAGGATAATGAGGTATTAAATCATTAATAACTGTTTTATTTATAACATCAAATGTTTTTAATAAATCTTCAGCATTCTTAATATCAGCTTCTTCTTTTTCCAATTCATTGCAAATTAGAATACATTGATCTATTACTTCGTCTGGATTAAAATTAGGTATTTCTGTAGAATATCCAGTTCCAATACCTGCTACATTTACTACGAAAACAGTTGGTATAACACCAATAAACCATTCTGGTTCTATTTTCTGATTTTCCTCAACTTTATATTTAAGAATAGGCATATCTTCTTCTCTAAAAATTAAAGAACACATTGGTGATATTTTAGTAAATAGATAACGAGGTTGAGCGCTATCAGCACCTCCACCGTGTAATCTAGTTCCAAATTGACCTAGAGCAGATACTAAAGGAATATTATTACTACCAATAAAGTTTTGACCCATTTTAATTAATGCTTCAGCCAAAGATTGATCTCCGTGGTGATATGCAGTCATTGCTGCTGCCATACCAGCCATTTGTGATACTTTAATTTCATTGCTACCGTATATCTTCTTTTTAAACAAACTGAAAAGTAATTTACGCTGGCTTTCTTTCAACGCATCACAAATATTATTAATATTTCTTTCAATATCTCTATGAGAAAAATGAATTAATTCTTTGTGAATTAAATCTGTATAAGGAACATCTAAAGATTGTGATAAATCTACTATTTTATTTTTATCATATTCTGCTATCCATTCTTTACGTTTATCAGCTAGTTTAGCATCAAAAGCTAAATTATAAGCTTGATCAGCTTTATCATCATATGTATAAGTTACCATTTTCATATTCTTAAAGAATTGCTTGCCTTCCTCAGATGTTGAAGAACCACAACCTTTAAGATAGGTAATATTCCAACCACTTACATTATTGCTTTGTTCCCATTCTTCATATTCTTGTGTTGTATAGAAATATTGTGTATTAGTTCCTTTTTTAATACGAATAATAGGTGTAAGCATTGTTTTGATGAACCCTTTCATTTTGAATAAAGAAGGCCATTGAGATTGAAACATATTAGTTATCAAACCTTTAATATGCGTTCCGTCTAAATCTGCATCTACTAAACAAATAATACCATTATATCTTAAAGAAGATGTATCAGTATAATTTTTATTACTTTCCAATCCTAAGATCTTTTTAAGATTAGATATTTCTTCATTTTGTGCTAATTTAACATTTGATACTGATTTACAATTCATAAGTTTTCCACGGATTGCCGCACAACCATAAGATTCAGGATCTTTTAATTGTGTTTTACCCGATGTAAATAAGGTTTGTGCAGATAATCCTTCACAAATGTATAGATAACATTGATCTGATTTTTTAGTTCCAGCCCAAGGTGCATCCATAAAACCTTTAATAATAACTTTACTAAGTTTTTTACCATCTGTTTTAGATATTTGTTTATCAAGTTGAGCATCACTTAGAACTAAAGCTTTATCAATAATACCACTATCTTTATACAATTTTTGAATAAACTTATCAGATATTTCACATTTTGAACCAAACTTAGATTGGGGTAGATTCATTAGATCTTTAGTTTGACTATCATATGTAGGATTATTTAATAAACATTTGATTCCTAAAAACAAATTATCTTTAATAAACTGTGGTTTTAATATCTTCTTCTTTTTAGCTGCAAGTTCTACTAAACCTTTTACAATTTGTTGTTGAATATAATCAACGTGTTTGCCACCCAATCTAGTATGAATACCATTTACATAAGCCATATGAATAAAACCGTGATTACTTAAAGATGCACATATTTCCCAACGATCACCGTATTTTTCAAATACTTTAGTTCCTTCTGTAAAATTAACACAAAACTTTTCAAAATCTTTAATATTAATTTTAGTACTATTGAAATATACATTAACATTAGGTGGTGTTAGTGCTGCTATTTCATATGTTCGTTTCTTAAACAAAGCAAAAATATCATCAGTAATTGTAGTAACACCAAAACGTGCTAAATCAATTTTACATTTAATTTCAGTATAAGGTGATTTAGTTGATTGACGAATAGAAGGTTTATCTTTAATAGCCAGATTATCACGAAATGTTTGTTTAAATATCTTCTTATTACGATGATCTACAGTTTCTACTGTAGCTTCTGTTGAAAATATAATAGCCAATTTAGCACCTAGACCATTTAATCCACCAGTAAGTCTTACTTTGGTTTTATCATAATTACCAGATGTTAGCAATTCACCGAAAATTAATGAAGGATTATATAATTTAGTTTCTTCGTGTATTTCAATTGAAATACCATCGCCATCATTATATACTGATACTGTATTTGTTTCACGATCAACATTAATTTTAATATTTTTAACTAGGTTTTTATCAGGTAGATCAGAAGTATTCATACGAATTACGTGATCTGCTGCATTAACTACTAACTCATCAAAAATTTTGTATAAAGCAGGACTATATGTAATAGTTTTTTTTACAAATTGATTTTCATCATTTACTACAAAACTATCAAATGCATCAGGTGTTATAGATCCTACATACATTTCAGGTGATTGTTCTAAAATATGCGTTCGTAATTCATGCTTTTTATATTCAGTCATATTGATATATCTTAATATTATTAATCATTTTTATATGTGTAATAATTATAAAATGGATATGAATTTACGTATTTGGTTACATTTTATTATTTTAGCTATTATTCTGTTATTTACTATTGCTCATATGTTATATATGCTTATAGCATTTGATAATTATATTATTATTAAATTATTTTATATTACAATAATGATTGGAGCAATATATATATTAGTTCAACCTCATACATTATTACCATTTTTAGGACATTCTGCGTTTCCTTCAACTGTTATAGTTGATGAAAAATATCCTAAAGATTATTCATATCAGTATGTTTTAAAATTACCAGAATATAATAATGATAAAAAAGTAATATACTGGGCAGCTAAAGAAGATAAAGATAATAATAAAGTTTTTGATAATCCCTGGTTAGCCTATGATAATTATGAAAATGTAGGTGTTACTAAAATTAAAAATGGCGAAGCTGTCATTAAATTACATTTACCTAACAGTTATAAGGTTGGTATGGGTAAAGAAGTAAAACCACATTTTCATTATCGTATATGTTGTAATAAAAATATTATGTTAAGCAAGGTATATACTGTATATATTTAATTCCCTTGAACATAATTAATAATTAAATCTGCTATATCATCAGGTGTTTTATCATCTACATTTATTTTAAATGTCGGCAATCCTTCTTTAGTATTTATATTATCATAACATTCTTCGTGTTTGCTATGTAATAGCTGTATTAAATTAAAATCAATTGTTTTTTCACTTTCTCTATCTCTTTGTTTAATTCTATTATAACAAATAGTAGGTGAAGATTGTAAATAGATATATATAACAGGTTCAACAACATTTTTATTATATTTATGATCTACATTTTCATACAAATGTTCTAATATACTATATTCTTGTTGTGTTAAATTATCTTTATAAACTTTTACAAATGTTTCATATGTAAATTTAGGACTTCTTTCCATATAAAGAATTGAATTTGATTTTGATTGAATAAAAGCTCTATCTAAATATACTTTAAGTTGAAAATCAAAATGTCCTATATTATTTTTATACATATTTTCTAAATATGGTTCCCATTCCTGAATGGGTTCAAAACTTACAATTTGATTATGATTTTTTTGCAATTTATCTAGAATAGTTGATTTACCTGAACCTATATTACCATCAATTGTTATCACAGGCATTATATATATAAATTATTATTGTTCATTTTTTATATAAAAATGAATTAGCCTAAATGTATAGGAATAAATGGAAGATCTTCAAAATCAATTAGATAAATTATGTATTGATGAAAAACTAACATTTAATTCATTTATAGATTTCATAAACACAAAGTATCCTGGAAAAGAATATCCTATTATTTATGATTTATATGATGATAATAAAAAATGGTTAACATCGAATGGTGGTAGTTGGCATAGAAACTCTAAAAAAACTAAATATAAAATATTTATATGTTGTAGTCCTACTAAAATTAAATATAATTGGAATTATACAGATGAAGAAGAATTACATATTATTGATTTAGTAAGTAAATTATCTTTCACCGATAGAAATATAAATCAAAATAATTATATTGGTATTTATAGTCATAGTAAAAATAAAGAAAACATAAATAGACCTATACGTGAAGATATAAAAAAAATAATTAAAGTAAAACAATGCTTACATTGTGGAAAAAGTAATGATACTATTGTAGATCATAAGAATGACTTATATAATGATCCACGTGTTTTAGATATGAAAACGCAAACAATTGATGATTTTCAACCTTTATGCAATGGTTGTAATTTAATTAAACGAGCTTATAATGTTAAAATGCGCAAAACTGGTAAAAGATTTGATGCTTGTGAATTACCTTTATTTAAACATTTAGGTGTTAGTTATACATCAGGTAATGAATCGTTTGATATAAACGATATAAATACATTAAATGGTGTATATTGGACTGATATTGAAGATTTTATTAAAAAAGCTTTAGTTTGTAATACATATATTTCAGACTATTACTAGAGTGCTATCTAATTTCTGTTCTAATTCTTCTATATTTAATATAGTCATAACCTTATCGTAATATTCTTTATTAATCTCACAACCTTTAAATTGTCTATTTGTATTTTTACAAGCTATGGCAGTTGTTCCACCACCTAAGAATGTATCAAGAACTATATCATTTGGATTTGAATGTTTTGTAATTAATTCTTCAAATAATTGTAAGTTTTTTTGTGTTGGATGAAATCTATTTTTACCATTTGCCATTGGATACCGATATACACCTACATCATACGAACTATTAAATGTAGGTTTATTACCTTTAATACCTAATAAAGCTATTTCTCTAGCATTGGTAAGATAATTTATTTTACTATTAATTGGTTGCGGATTGGTTTTAATCCATTCAATAAATCTTATTTGCTTAAATCCTACTTTTTCCATTAATTCTTTTAAAGGTGTTATTTTCCATATATCAAACCAAATAATTAATGTTCCTGATTTTTTTAATTTATTATAATATTGTTGAATAATTAATTCTAATTGCTCCATCGTAAAATTCTCATCCCATTCACCAAAATTAGTTTTTGTTGCGTATTTTTTACCTAAAATTGTTCCATATTTTAAATAGTTTTCTTTTGACCATCCTTCACCTTTATCATTTTCTAATTCTTCTGCTGGTTTATCTAAAGATTTCTTATATTCTAACCATTCTTCTTCTGTTTTTACATTAATATTATCTTCATTATGTTTTGCTACAACAGCGTGATGTTTATTCATTCCACTATCTTTAGAGATAATATAAGGCGGATCAGTAAGAATTAGATCAATACTTTTATTTTCAATTGTTTCTAAATAAATTAAAGCATCTGTATTATGAATATTCATTTATATATTTTATAATATTGGTTCATTTTTAAATATGAATATGTATAAAATATCAGATACTATAAGATCTTCATTAACACAAAAACTTAGTAAAGCTAGAAAAACTATTAAAGAAAACAAAGATATATATTTAGATTCAGATCACGAACAGTTATGTTTATATTATAAAAAATATCAGGAATTAATGAAACAATTTAATACTAAAATAACTAAAATAACATATGAAACATTGAAACTTGATAAACATATATTATCACAAGACCATACAGATGATCTTATAACATTTAAAAATAATAATATTAATATTGATTTATTATATAACGAATATAATAAAAAGTTTATTAATAAACTTTATGTATTAAATGATGTATCTTATTACGAAGAATGGATAAAAGAACAAAATATATTTATTAAAAATTTGAGTCCTGGAGAAATATATACATTGAGGTGTCATACACACGATGGAGATGTTATTGTAAATTATTTTATTAATAATAATTTTAAAATAGATATTGATATTGATTTAGTTGATAATGGTTATAGAAAATCTAAGATCATAGTGGATAAAAAACAATTTAATACAGATAGAGATTTTATATTATTTTATTATCAAATTAAAAAATATTTATATTTTTTGGATACTAATTATAAATCTTTATCACGAATAGAATTAGAAAAATATATTATTGAAAATTATAATACATTTGATTGGAATAAAATATTAATATTATATATCAAAGATATTAAAAATATATTTAAGAAATCACCAAAAATACAAAAAACTATTGTGATATATAGAGGTGTTAATGATGATTATTATCTTAAAAACTCTACAAAGGGTGTTTTTAATTCGCAAACTTTAAGTAGTTATACATTAGATCATAAGACGGCTATAAGTTATGCTGATAGAAACTGTTGTATAATGCGAGTTAAATTAAATAAAGGTTGTAAAGCTATTTTGATTGATAATATAAGCCCATATAATGAAGCAGAAATATTATTACCATTTGATACTAAATATAATATAGATTACCCTAGACATTTTATAAATTATTATAAACAAAATGAAATATGTCCTGATGATACAAGAAGTAAAAAAATAATGGTTACAGATTTATCTGTAATTAGATCTTTAAGCAGTAAGTCTACGTAATCTATTAGATTTATTCATTTTTTCTATATTATCCATAATACGATGAGTTACCATTCCTGCTACAGATGTTATTGCTGATGTTTTCACACCTTTTCCTTTTAAAATAGTTCTTAAATATTTTTGTATTTCGTTGAATAAAGGTGTTGCTATGCATCCACCCATCATAGCGGGTCTTGCGGTTAATGTATTAAAGTTAATAGACATATCAACTTCGTTTTTAGGTGCTATTGTATAATTATCTGTTCCATATTGCGTTGGATGTATTGTAGGAACACCTCCTTTAATCATCATAGTTTTAGATCCATATTTTGATTCTAATTTATTAATATTATCTTGTGATGATTTTTTTGTTAATTCTTTTGCTATGCTATCAATATATTTTTTAAAACCTAAAGGATCTTGTTCAGTTTTAAGTCTTGTGGCAACTTTAGATCGGTTTTTATCATTTAGTAATTGAAGTATGTGATCATACATTTTTACTTATAATATAATAAAATAATAAAACAATGGTTGATATTGAAACAGATATACCTATTAATGTTTTAAATGGACGTATTAATGTATCCGGAAATAATGAAAATGGTTTAGCGTATAAAAATAATAATGAAAAACAAAACCTATGTAATTATTCTACAGAAGCTATATCACATACGACAGAAAGAACACCTTTAGCTGATTTATTTTTTTCGCAACAAAATATGGATATCTTACAATTAGGTATGCGTAATATGGTTTTAAATAAAACGGAAGGTGCTTATAGTATAGGAAAACAAAATGAAACTGAATTAAAAATAATAATGAGAGCTATGTTTATTCAACACGCTAAATATAGAACTGATATACCTATTAATAATCAAGTTCAAGAAATTAATAGAAAGGTTTTAGAGTTTTCAGTTCCACGTATTATTTCTAGTTTAAATATGAAACGAAAATATTTAAATGATATACAAAAATTACCAGTTCCATTGGAACATTCGCAATCTATGTCAACTAAAGGAACAAAAGAATTAGAATTTAAAGGATTTTAAAATCTTGTATGTTATATAAAATGACTGATACTACAGATCAATATACAAGGAAATTAAAATATAATGCTTTTATGGGAACAATTGCGGTGTGTGTAATATACGCTATTGTTGCCCTTGCTATGATATTATATATTAACTTAACTGAGCAAGGAAAATCATTATATTCTGATCTAAAACCATTTGCTTTAACATTCATATTTGGAACATTATTAATAATTATGTCAGTAACCTTAATGGTTGTATATTGGGAACCAGAGCAAGCAACTAAAAAAGAAGTTAGTGATGTATTAAACAATCCTTTAAGTTGCCCTGATTATTATATTTTAGAGTATGTTGGTTCTAATGGTACTGCTGATACAGTAGGTCAAGATACTTTAGTAGCTTTTTCAAGTAATATAAAATATAATAAAGATAATGGTAGATCAGGTAATAATATTATTGGAGCAACTGATCCAGTAGATTTAGGTAATTATATTATTGATGATGACAACTCAAATATTGTTGCACATCATAAATGTATTGCTGATTCAGAGATTTATAACACCGATCCATTGAAAACTACACCAAAAACTAGCTTTATTACAAGTGATTATGCTAGTGCTGGAACAGATTATACGCCTGCCTTAACTGCTAATCAAAAAAAAGCATTAGCGTCATTTACAACAATGTATGGTGGAAATAAAAGTGGAACTATAATTGACTCAAATTTATCTACAGGTGATTATCTTGATAATTATCCATCATCAGATAGTTTTACATACGATTGTTCCACAGTATATCCAGAATATTTAGCACGTTTAGATGCTAAAGAGTATATTGATAATAATGAAACAGGTCCTAAAAACTTGCACCGTTGTGAATGGGCTAAAATGTGTGGTGTTCCTTGGTCATCTGCAGGATGTTCATAAAAAGCATATAAACATTTTTTAACACTAATAACCATAACAATGAGGGTTAAAAAAAGAGATGGTAGTTATGAAGATGTATCATTCGACAAGGTCACTCGTCGCATTAAAAATCATAGTGAAGATTTACCAAATCTAAATCCTACTAGTATTGCGCAATTTGTATGTGCTCGTATTTATGATGGTGTTCCTACATCAGAACTAGATGAACTAACATCTCAAATATGTTCTAGTTATATTACAGAACATCCAGAATACGGAATATTAAGTTCTCGTATAATAATTAGTAATCATCATAAAAATACTTCACCATCTTTTAGTGAAGTAATTAATATTTTATATAATGCTAAAGATCGCTTGGATAATCACAATCCATTAATTTCAAATGAAGTTTGTAGTGTAGTTAATGAACATAAAGAAAAACTGAATAGTATAATAGATTATGATCGTGATTATGATATTGATTATTTTGGTTTTAAAACTTTAGAACGTTCTTATTTGTTAAGAGTAGAAAATAAAATAGTAGAAAGACCCCAACATTTATTTATGCGGGTTGCTTTAGGTATTCACGGTAATGATATTAAAGATGCTATTGAAACATATGATATGTTGTCTAAAAAACTTGCAATTCACGCAACACCAACTTTATTTAATGCAGGAACACCACGATCCCAAATGGCATCGTGTTTCTTACAAGCAATGAAAGACGATAGTATTGAAGGAATATTTGATACATTGAAGAGTTGTGCAAATATTTCAAAATATAGTGGTGGTGTAGGATTACACGTTCACGATGTAAGAGGTAAAGGTTCTTATATTCGTGGAACAAACGGAACAAGCAATGGTATTATTCCAATGTTATCTGTTTATAATAAGACAGCAATGTATGTAGATCAATGTTTTCGTGGTGATACAAATGTATATACGTTCTCAGGAACAAAGAAAATAGAAAAAATCCGTGAAGGAGAATATGTTTTAACCGCAGATGGAACCTATCATAAAGTTTTAAAGAAGATAACAACAAAAATTAATAAAGATACTTTTAGAGTTAGAACTAATAACTCTATTGATACAGTGTATGTTACACCTGAGCATCAAATATATGCTTTAACGAATATGCCTTCGTTGCCTATTAATGAACTTAAGAATTATATGAATAATCATATTGATAAAGTTCCAACATATGTAGATCTTAAATCACTAACTACATTTGATTATATTGGTTATCCTATACCAACTGTAGATGATGAAGTTGAATGTGATGAAGATATGTGTCTTTATTCGGGTATAATATTGGGTAATGGTTATATTGATAGTGGATATCAACACGTATCTTTTTATAGGGATAAAGGTGCTGATATGTTAAAAGTTTTAATTGAGTTTTTAAATAAATATAAAATAGAATACAGTAAATATACTGAAAAGAATCGCACAATAATTAAATGGAAAACACAGGAGGGTATTCGTCCTATTAAGAACTTTTTACAATTATCAAAAGATTGTGTTAAAATATTTTTAGAAGGTTTATTGAAAGCCAATGGATGTAAGATAAGTGATACATATACTTGTATGTTTTACAATGTGGATGATGCTAAAAAATATATTTGTTATTATGTTAAATACTTGTTTTTACGTCTAGGAGTATTAGTAGATGGTTTTTATAAATCTGAACAAAAATATAATGTAGTATGTATTCCATATTGTGAAGAACTATTTAGTATTTTTAATTATACTGATAAAAAACCTGATGAAAAAACTTTAAATTATTTTGAACATAATGATGTATTATGGACGGGTATTAAGTCTATTGATAAAATGAAAAACTTTGAAGGATATGTATATGATCTTAATGTCAAAGATAATCATAGCTATGTTACTGAAATGGGTATAGTTCATAATAGTGGAAAAAGAAATGGTAATTTTGCAATTTATCTAGAACCAACTCATCCTGATATTGAATCTTTTGTAGATTTACGTAAAAATCACGGTAATGAAGCTGAAAGGTGTCGTGAGTTATTTATAGCATTGTGGATGCCTGATTTATTTATGGAAAAAGTAAAGAATGATGAAGAATGGTGTTTATTTTGTCCAGATAAATGTAAAGGATTATCAGATGTATATGGAATAGATTACGTTAATCTTTATAATAAATATGAAGCTGAAAATAAATATGAAAAAAAGATAAAAGCACAAGATTTATGGAAAGCAATTTGTATAGCACAGAAAGAAACAGGAACACCATATATTTGTTTTAAAGATTCTTGTAATTCTAAAAGTAATCAAAAAAACTTAGGAACAATTAAATCATCTAATTTGTGTGCGGAAATCATTGAATATAGTGATAAAGATGAAACAGCAGTATGCAATCTAGCAAGTATTGCTTTACCTATGTATATTAAAGACGGACATTATGATTACGAAAAACTTGCTAAAACTGCTATGATTTTAACAAAAAACTTGAATAAAATTATTGATAAAACCTTTTATCCTACAAAAGAAACAGAGGTAAGTAATAAAAAACATAGACCTATTGGCATAGGTGTTCAAGGATTGGCAGATGTATTTGCTATTTTGAATATTCCTTTTGATAGCGATGAGGCAAAAGATATTAATAAGAAAATATTTGAAACTATATATTATGGTGCTTTAACAATGTCTGTAGATTTGGCAGAGAAATATGGAACATATAGTTCTTACGATAAATCGCCGATTTCTTATAATATTTTACAATTTGATATGTGGAATGTAGAACCTTCTAATCTTTGGGATTGGAAAAAACTAAAAGAACGTATCAGTTTGTATGGTGTTCGTAATAGTCTTTTAATTGCTTTAATGCCTACCGCTTCTACAAGTCAAATATTGGGTTTTAATGAATGTTTCGAACCTTTTACAACAAACATATATAATCGTAGAACATTAGCAGGTGAGTTTTTTGTTATAAATAAATATCTTATCAATAAACTTATTGAATTAAACTTATGGAACAAAGAAATGAAAAATAAATTGATTGATCATAAAGGTTCTGTTCAAAATATTGAAGAGATTCCTGAAAATATTCGTAAAGTATTTAAAACCGCTTATGAAATACATCCTAAAGCTATAATAGAACAAGCTTCAGATCGTGGTGCTTATATTTGTCAATCGCAAAGTATGAATATTTTCTTAGAAGATCCTGATATTACGAAATTGAGTAATATGCATTTTTATTCGTGGAAAAAAGGATTAAAAACGGGTATATATTATCTAAGAACTAGACCAGTTGCTAGGGTTCAAGCATTTTCACAAGAAGCAAAGAAATATGAACGAGAGGATACTGAATGTTTGAGTTGTGGAGCCTAATAAAAAATTATACATAATAGAATATTATGAATTCAATATTATACACTTCCACAAGTAATATTGAAAATTATACCAAACAACATAAAAATATATTAGGTGTAAGTAGTTTTTGGTTTTTATTTGTAGGGTTATGTGGTATTGAAAATAAATATAATTATATTAAATTTTGCGGATCTTATATAATAATATGTGGAATATTAAGTTTAATATTTTGGTATGATCCTGTATTAAATAGTATAAATCATTGGTTAGATAAATATATAGCAACAATATATTTTATACAATTTTTTATTGTTAATTTACATTATAGATATTTAGATTTACATAAAACTTGTTTTTTATTAGCATCTATAATAATATTTTTTATAATTTCTGATAAATTTTTACAAAAACAAGATTTACATAATGCTTTTTGGTCTCATATTATATTCAGATATATTTGTTATGTTGGATTACTTATCGCATTTGTTCAACATTTATCAATAGAGTTTATAGTAGTATTTACTGTAATATATTTTATTCATATATTTTACTTATTACTTTTGAATAATATAGAATATGAAATGGAATTATTTATTGCAAGTATATTTTTAGTCCAAATACTATACTACAAATTAAATTTAAAATAATAATATCTTTTACAAGTGTTTTATTGAAATAATTAGCAAATGTAGTTATATTATTGTCTATATCGTCTTGCTCGTCTTTAAGATCATTTGAGTTGCTTAAACTATATAACAAAAAACTAAATGAACATAGACTGTTAAAATTAGTATCTAAATTAAAACTACCTGAAATATATAAGTGTGGTAATATTATTACAGTTAAACACCATAATAAAGTTATTATCCAGGGTTTAAAAATCTTTAATTTATTTTTATTATTTTTATAATATTTTGTTAAATACAAAATAGGAATATATAATTTTGTTAAATTATTTTTCAACAATAATAAACAACATAAACCAAATATTCCATTATATAATAACATATTATTATCATCTGTTTCACGATCAATACCATATGTAAATGTTCCTAATAAAAAATCCAATAATAATATCTCAGGTTTTTTAATAGATGTAAATAGGAATGTAGATAAACCAAGTGATAATCCAACTTGATTACCTTTTTGTAAGGCGGTAGTGTATTTAATTTTATTATCTAGTTTCATATAAAAAGGAGAAATAAACATATTTTAAATGATATTAAATATTTTATTATTTTTAATTTCTATTTCCAATACAAATGCATTTTTAAATTATTGGAATTGTATTGGATTTTCAAAAGATATTGATTTATCTAAACCATATAAATGTAATATTGGTGATATACCACTTGTTTTATGGAAAAACGAAACTAATATTTTATCTACAATTAATATTTGTAAGCATTTAGGATCTACACTTGATCAGGGTTGGATTAGTAATAATTGTCTCGTATGTCCTTATCACGGTTTAAAACACACACATAAGGATAGTTTTGGTATAATTACCGAATGTGATGGTAAGATATGGTGGAATATGAATGAATCTACAATTACTAAACCACCTATAATACCTTTTAAAAAATACGAAACAAGTTATATAACAGTTGATATGAATGAAGATCTACCTTATTGTGCTTATAATTCAATGGATTTAAATCATCCTGAGTATATTCATAATACGATGTTTGGTTTTGGAAGTCATAAAAAACCTAAAAGATTTAAAACATATGATTTTAATGATAAGGTTGGTATATCGTTTGAATATTATTTAAAAAAAAATATTAAATATATGAACTATAATACAGACAAAAATTATACATATAATTTTAATATGTTTCAATATCCCTCAACTGCTTGGTCGTGTGTTCAAATTGGTGAAGATAATGCTAAGATGATTATAGGTGTTTCTATGTTGCCTTTAACTCCTAGTAAAACAAGGTGGTTTGTAACAGTTCGTCATAATTATATGAATGGTTTGATAGGTAGAAATATTATTAAATCTTTAACTTATATGATATTATCACAGGATTATATGCAATTTAAACGTCAATCAACTAATAATATTTTAAAAGACAAATATTTATTAACTAAAGTTTTAGAACACGATGAACCAATAATATTACTTAAAGGTATATTTAAAAAATATAAATATCCTACAATAAACGATATTTTTTAAATGAGATTACTAATACTATTATGTCTTATAAATTCTATTAATGGATTTATAAATTTCAATTCTATTTTTAGATCATCTTTAAATATTATTAATAAACCTAATATTATTAATTATAAACCTATTTCTTCACATACTACAAATAATAATATTACTTTTGTAATTTGGACTGGATATAAAATTAATCCTATTCACTATTCAACTTTTGTATCGAATATTCAAACATTAGGTATTCAACATAATCTTAATATTGAAGCAATTGTTTCAAATGAATGTTATTTACCTGAAAATAAAGATAATATATATTTGTTTGGACATTCGTCAGGTGGTTATAGAGTTTTATTGAATAATTGTAATAAAATCAAATCAAAAATAGTATATGGTGCTACGCATAATTTTAAAAATAAATTATATTTTGGTTTTGGCAAAATATTACCAAATAATGATATTAATACTTTAACAATATTAGGTGAATATGATAAATACATCAATATTTTTAATATTAAAGATGAACCAAATAATCCAAATCAATACAATATTATAGCTAAAGGAAGTAATCATTTGACAATTACAAACGGTAAAACAAATTGTTTAATGGCATTATTTGAAAAAGAAAATATTAAAAATGATAGTCCTTTAAATATTGCAAATATTTGTATGGAGTTTATATTAATGAATGAAAATAAAAACAATAATCTTAATTATTATGTTTCTATAACAAATACAATTATAAATGTAACATCAAAGATACATTTAACAGATAAGAATATATTTGTTAATTATTTATTGATGGAATTGTATAAAGATTATAAGCAACAAAATCATTATAATTTGTTAAGTTTTTTGTGGTCAAAACCATTCTTTAATAATATACATACATATGTTGATTTAGAACAAATTTGGATAAAAACAAGTAAATCAAAGATTGATAAATATAATTTAAATGATATTTATAAAAAAATACCAATTGGTAATGAAATAAAAATAATTACACATTATAATATTATTTCTTGGATATTATCAAAATGTTATGTTAAAAACAATGTTGTTCATTTACATCATTTTGGTTTTATGTTTTTCAATTATTATAAATTACCTACAATGTATTTTTTTTCAAATGAATACAATTTTTAAGTTTTTCCCATTCATCATTCGTTTTATTGTTAAGCTGTATATATCTCATATTTAAGGCTTTAATTAAATGTAAGATTATAGGATCGTAGTTAGATATTTTAGTAAAAGATATTTGAATAAATGTTTTTGAAAATCTTCGTTATCAAAAAAATTGATCATATTTTGTCTAATATTAATATATTGTAAATTTATCAAAAATAAAAACATAAGGTAATTTCATTATTTATTCTTAATATAATGAAAAATATGACAGTTATAATAGTTGGTGCAGGTATAGCAGGTCTTTATACTGCCTATAAACTTTCTAAGACAACAACTGATATTAGAATAATAGAAAAATCTGATAGATATGGTGGAAGAATATATACGTATAAAGATCAATATGATGTAGGCGCAGGTAGATTAGGTAAAAAGCAAAAGTTGGTAATGAAATTAATAAAAGAATTTAATTTAGAGCATTTAATAGTAGATATAAATCCAAATAAGAATTATTATGTAGATGAAAAGATGTTAGATGAACAAGGTTTATTAAAACATTTTAATTCAAATTATAAATCTTTAAGTGATCTTTGGTCATATGTAATTAATTATAAATCAAAATTGGATTTAAAACAATTTACATTTCATAATTATTTAGGAACATTTATGCCTACTAAAGAAATTAAAGTTTTAGAAAGATCTTTAGGTTATATTAACGAAATGTATAGATTAAACGCTGCCGATGCTATTTATACATTAAGGAAAGACTTTGATGTAGAAAATAATGATTTTTTTATATTAAAAGGTGGTCTAAGTATATTATCAAAATCATTATATGATTATATAATATCTAAAAATATAATTGTAGATTTTAATATTCAATTAAAAGATATTAAAAAAGATCATATCATAACTGATAAAGAAACTATAAAATATTCTAAATTATATCTAGCAGTATGTAAAAAAGCTTATATGAGTATTCCTTTTTTTGAACCATACAAAGATATATTTGATACTGTATCTGTAGGTAATTTACTAAGAATATATGCTAAATATGATTTAAATAAAAATAAATGGTTAAATAATCTTAAAAAAACTGTAACTGATAATAAATTACAATTTATTATTCCTATTACAGATGATTTAGTTCAAATTAGTTATTCGGATGATTATATAGCAACTTATTGGAATACTTTATCTATAAAAGAAACTAAAAAACAAATTACGAGATTAGTAAAAGAAATGTTTCCAGATAAGAATGTTGAAGAACCATTATGGATAACTAAACATTATTGGTGTTGTGGAAGTCATTTTTGGAAACCAAATGTAAATTCAAAAGAAATACAGAAAAAAATTAATAATATAGATAATAATATAAAAGTAGTTGGAGAAATATATAGTAGTAGACAGGCGTGGATTGAAGGTGCATTAGAAACAGTTGAAAAAATATTATAAAATGGGTAATACTTGTAGTTGTTGTAAGAAAAATGAAACGCAAATTACAAAATTAAACAAAGATGAACGTAAGGTTTATAAAGAACTAAAAACTAAAATGAAATTACATAGTAGTATCCAATCAAGAGAAAAAAGAAAACCTGTTATATAGGTTTTTATATTGGTATTTATATTGGTATTATAATACCTTATAATACCTTATAATATCAATATAATACTCTATAATACAATTATTTTTTAATAGCAAGGCAGTTATTAATTTCATTTAATACAGAATGATCATTTTTAGCACTATCCTGTAATTTTTTTATATCACTTTTAAGTGTTTTAATATTAACCGGATTACTTAATTGTTCTTCTAATATTTTAAGTTTATTAGTATATTCAGCAGTATCCATTGTTTTCTTTAATTTCTTTAATTCTTTAATTTCAGTTTTTATTGTTGCTTTATCCTTAGTATTTTTGAGTGTATTTTCAACCAATTTAAGTTTTTCAGTATAATTCTCAGTAGGAGGAGGAACAGTCATAATATCTTTATAAACAGGATAAGCAAACTGCCTTATATCACCTGATCTATTAAGATGACTAACAATACCTGAAATATTATTAATATAACTTATAGCACCTTCAGTTGTTATTAATCCATTAATATCACAATATTTTTCTTTAAATAGTTCATAATCTTCAGGTAATTGAGAATTAACAGGTAATATAAGATTTAACATTTTATTTAAAGACATAACATCTTCTGTAATAGGTGTAGCTGATAATAAAACTACTTTACACGAATTATTTTTTGATAGTTCATAAGAATTATGTAAAGCTCTTTTTAATTTAATAAGATCAGGTCTTTCAACTGGTTTAAGATCATTTGTAAATAATTTGTGAGCCTCATCTATTATTATTAAAGTATTTTTAAATGGATCTTCGTTACCATTTATTTTTACTAAATCTTTATAATATTGATTTTTCTTAGCTATTAAATTGGTAAATTGTTTATAAGATATAATTGGAAACCAATTTTGTTTTATTATTTTTAATTTTTCTTTTTTATCTTTAACATCACCTAAAATGCTATTACATACTTTATCAAACATATTTTTCCATACATCTTGTTTTAATGTATGTCGTGTAACCCATAATATTGTATAGTTTTCTTTAACAAAACTAACAGATGTAGAAATCGCTGCGCAAGTTTTACCGGTTCCTACAGAATGATTTAAAAGAATACCTTTATTAATATTGTTAGGTGTAAAATATGTTTTAATAAAGGTTTGCGTAGGTGTTAATTTTATATCTTCTTCTTCTTTCTTAACACATAGGTTTTCTATTTTTGTTTTAACCCAAATTAGTTTTTTAAAATTAATTTTAATATATTGTTGTAAATCCAAATAATTATAAAAAATAGATGGAGGTTTTAAATTATTCTTAGTTGTATTTAATAAATCAATATTATAATATAAATTAATAAATTCCATAACATCATTATAATTTTTAAAACTTATTTTCTTTTCATTTACTAACATATCTATTTTATTTACTATTGATTTTCCATTCTTCATTAAAAATTGCACAGGTTTCATCCATAATTCATTTACATTTTTACATAATAAATCATCCGTAGGTAATTTATTACACAATGTATTTTTAGGATATTTATCATTCATAACATTATAATAAGTATAATTAGTATTTATCGCCGCCAATAATAATAAACCATTATGTGTAGATTGTAAAGGACCGTGGCATTTCAATTTACATTTAATAGGAGCATTATTATGATATAATTTACCATATACATTTACAGTTATTTCTTTTTTATTAGAACTTTCACTGAATAATTTATCAAATCTTGTTTTAGGTGGAATATATAAATTTTTAATTAAATGTTTATCAACTGCCGATATTCTTAACAGATTTTCTAGATCTGCTGTCAAATTAATATAACTTAAATCTATATTAGAATGTTTTAAATATAATTGAAAACTATCCATATCATTTGTATATTTCATATTATATTTAAAGACATTTAGTTTCCAACCATTATTAGGATCAAAAGGTAATCCAGCCTGACCACAAAATCTTAGTCCTCGTCCTAATATTTGTGTTTCTTCTGCTTTTGTTATTACTGGTTCTAATATATGAAAATATTTAACATCAAATAGATCAATACCTTCCTTATATCCACTATCTATTATAATAAATCTTATTTTCTCACCATAAATATTATGGGGTCTTTCGTTAAATACAGAAAGAATGTCTTTTTTTAATGTAGCCGGGAAAGGTTTTCCATAAATTACAGAGGATGTTAATAAAGCAAAACTATTTTTAATGTTTGATAATAATTTTAAGTTTTTATTATAACACATTTTGTAATCATTTGCGGTTAAAACACTTGCAACCATTTTAGAACCATAAATACCCTGAACATCTGAATAAATTACGTGTTTAAATAATTTACCATTTTCTTCTAAATCTTTTTTATCTAATTCTTGAATATTTTCCATCAATTTAAACATTCTTGGTGAATATGCGTTTAAATTATCAATTACTTCTTTTGGTTTAAAACTAGGTGTATCAAACTTTTGATTTTTTTCTATATGTGACCAGGTAGATGTATTACGAATACATTTTGCTTTTTTCATTATTTACAATTAATAAATATAAAAAATGATTTCATAATATAAATATTAGCAATGGACAATAAAATTAACGGAATAATATATGGACACGCTTTAGGTGATGCTTTGGGTGCACCTGTAGAATTCTTTCCTTTTGCACATTATACAGGAATTTTAGATGCACCTATTACACGATATACTAGAGCTTACGGAAAACAAGTTTCTGCTATAGGACAAATAACAGATGATACTGAAATGGCTCTAATTCTTTTAAATACAATTAAAGATGGTTATACAGAAGAAAAAGCAGTTGTAAATTATATGTTATGGGCAAATAATAATTTTGAGAATTGTAAAGGTAATTCACCTTTTATGGGAAACAATACTAGAAATTTATTTATAGCACCAAAACCTACATATAAATTATATTGTAATCGTTTTAAAAAATATTATCCAGATGATATTACAAAAGAAAATTCACAATCAAATGGTCCTTTAATGCGATCATATCCTTTAGCTTTTGTAGAAGATGATGAAATAATTAAAACAGATGTATATATTACTAATCCTTCTAAACTTGTATATAATGCGGTATATACGTATATAACTGCTATACGAATGGCAATGAAAAACAAATCTAAAAAAATAATACAAAAAACTATTAGAGAAATGATAGAATTTGAAGAACTTTTAACAGTATTTGATCAAGCTGCCAATAATATTTTTAGAGATGTTACAGTTAATAAAGGTCATATATTACACGCATATTATTGTGCATTTTGGGGGTTATTTCAATTTAATAATTACAAAGATGCAATTGATGCTATCATTTGTTTGGGACCAGAAGAAGGACAAAAAGCAAAAATAGGTATTAAAGGTAAATGGAAAAAAACCGAAATAATAGTAGGTGATACTGATACAAATGCTAGTATAGCAGGTGCATTATTGGGTGCTTTCTATGGTTATGAAAAAATTACTGAAAATGAAATAACCAAAGAAAATATGAAAATTATGATGAATTGCGATTCAACAAAAGGAGATATTATTAGACCACCAATCTATAAATTACCAAATATAAACACTACTAATTAATTTATAATAAAATGTTAGCTATTTGGATTAATGTTGATGAATGTATTAGACGTAGAGATTTGATGACTAATCAATTTAAAAATATTAATTTTATTACTAAAAATATACGTGTGTCGGCAATAACACCTGATGATGTTGATGATTACGTAGATGATCGTGATCTTCCTTATAAATGTGATCCTACTGACAGATATTTTAAAAATTGTAAAAATTGTAAAGTTGAACATTGTACATTAATTAGTCATATGCTAGCTATTGAAGAAGGTTATAAATCAAATGAAGATTGGTTTATAATATTTGAAGATGATACAATTATACCTCACGAAATAAATGTAGAAGCATTATTAAAATCAATTCCAAATGATGCCGAAGTATTACAATTACATTGTTGTATGGGTCCAACTGTTGAAAAATTATACAATGTTTATAAACAGAATGTTAATTGGGTTCAATGGAAAATGATAATACCATCTGGTTCAGGTTATATTGTTTCACGTAAGGCAGCCGAAAAAATGCTATCATTATACAAAAAGAATGATAGATTTTGTTTTAAAGATAGTAAATCTTGTAGGCTTGCGGATGTTATGACATATGAAACTTGCAAAACATATGTTCATACCTATCCCGCTTTTTATTCTAATACAAATTATGGTTCTTTAATACATCCTGATCATTTAGGTAGCCACGAATATGCTAATAATATTATAAAAAAAATAATTAACGAAACAGATTCACATATATTTTTATCTAAAAAGTTATTATAATCCTACAATCATTTAATAGTATTAATAAATCTTTATATGTATTAAGAACTTTATAAATACAAACAAAATTATATATAATCTAAAATAAATGGAAGATATATTAGATAAAAAAACTATTATTGTTAGTGGTAGTAGCACTTCAAATATAACACTTGATATAGATCCTATTAAAAATGTTAATAGTATTAAATTAGTTGAAACATATGCTAATTTATCAAGTAATGCTACTGAACTTAAAAATGTATATATTTGTATAAATGACTATCCTTTAAAGACTCTATATAGTAAAGATTCTAATAATAATACTATTGCTACTAATATTTTTAGTAATATAATATTTTTTAAAGATTTTAGTAAAAACGAATTGAATGGAACAGGTATTATAACAGATTTTAATTTAGATCCACAGAATTACGTTTTTAATCCTATTAAAGGTGAATTAAGTAGATTGGATATTTCTTTTAAGGTATTGAATACTGATAATGTTTTAGTTGATTGCATTTTACATAATTTTTCTTTAGAATTATGTATTTATTCTAAAAGAATGAAACTAACAATGTTTTAATTTTTTTAACCAAATAATAATATAAGAATGCCCTATGAACTAGGAACTATATGGAATGTTACAAGCAAATATATATATAATACCTTGGATAAAAATATTGGTATAGGAACAACTACACCAATATGCGAATTAGATGTATATTGTAATATTGCAGAAAACGGGATTAAATTAGAAGATAAATATCAATTAAAACCTGAACACAACAAAAAATATGATCTTATAGTTCGTGAGGATTTAAATAGAGATAATTCAGATTTAATTATTTGGTATAAGTTTAATAAAGAGGATTTTACTAGTAATTATGCTAGTTTACAAGATAAAACATTAGAAGGAAATCCTAGTATTTTTCAATCTGAATATTATGTAGGAACAGGATCTGCTGAAATCAATAATGAACTTCATTATAAAATTCAGATGTCTGGTGGTGAATTTAATTCACAACGTTATACTTTTTGTTTTTGGTTGTTTTTAAATGAAGAATATATTGGTGATAAATTTATTTTAAATTTACAAGATACTTCTACGGGTTCTATTGATTTATTTAATTTTAAATATAATACAGGTAGATTAATAATTCATAAAAATTCTACAATTATTGAATATAATTGTATTTTAGATAAAAAAAAATGGCATCATATTAGTATTATACTTGACGATACTGATTCCAGTAATAAAATAATACTTTTGGTTAATGGTATAAAAATCAATACTAGTAGTAGTTTTAATGATGTTTTTTTATTTGATAGGACGAATACTCAAAATGGAGGTAGAGATGGATCTGTAGATATATATCTTGGATATACTACAAATTCAATTAATGGATATATTGATGATTTTCGTATTTATGAGTCTAATTTACCTATTGAATATATACGCACAAACATAATTGGAAAAATAACTAAAATAACACCAGGTAATATTAGTGCGAATGGTAATTATGGTATTGATATTGTTAATTATTCTAGCAATGTTAATATTGGAACTGAAAATAGCAAAGTTGATCTAACAATATATGGTGATTTAACAGTTAAATCCAAATTTAATATAAATAGTATTGAAATTGATAATGCTACATTTCTGCAAATAACAGCAAATAATATTACAACAACATCAATAACTGAAAATGATAAAAGGTTAATTGACAAGTATGCATTGATAGGAAGTATTGATAAAAATACTGATATTATAGTGTCTAAAATGATAGATAGTGATGATGTTGAACAATTATATAATGAAATGCCTGCTTATTTTCAATCTAATTTAATAATATCTTATAATTTTGATTATGATTTTGATAATATTAATAATTCAAATGAATTTTTTAGAAATAGAAGCTATGATGAAACTTCTGGATGGTATACATATGATGTTATTCCTAATAAAGAACAATTCAACATTATAGATTATTATGGAACTAAGTATGTTAAAGGTAATGCATCTTTACATTGTTATAGTAATGTAGATGGAATACATTATTATAATTTTAGCACTAGAGAAGCAAATCAAGAAACATTTCATAGAGGTAAAAACTATACTATATCATTTTGGATTAGATTTAATAAAATTGGTAGAATACAACATATATTTCAATTTGGTAGTGGTTACAATCAAATTAGTTTAAAATTAAATAATAATAATAAATTAGTATTTATTAATACAGGGGATTTAAGTGATTCAAATGAAATAATAGTTAATGATGTAAGTTTTAAAAAAGATGAATGGTATCATATATGTATAATACTTAAAAATAAAAGTACTATTAATGTTACTAAAAGTGATTTTCAAGGTAGTGATTATGATGATTTAATTAATCGATTTACAGCCTTAGGTTATTCTATCAATTCATCTGAACCTGATATTATTCAATTTGATAATAATGATTATGATGGTTCAGGATTACAACGACCATCTCTGTTTATTTATATTAATGGTATTAAATATAAAAACCATACTTATGATCAAAACAAACAATTTTTTGGAAATGAAATAGCTACAAATAACTTTATAGGTGTTGAAAATAGTGAATTAACTACTAACTATTTAGATGGATTTATTGATGATTTTAAAATATATGAAACAATTGTTCCTATACATTATATTAATAAACATATAATTGGTGATGCTTTAGTTATTAAACCAGGACAATTATCCGCAATAGGTAATTATGGTATTAATATAGAAAATTTTAATAATGTAGTATCTGTAGGACAACAAAATACTAATGTTAATCTTAACATATATGGATTACTAAATGTTGTAAATGATACTATTACGTTTTCAAATATTCAAATTGATGCTATTGAAAATGCATTATCTACATCAAATATAACAATCACAAATATATTAAATACAAATTCAAATATTTCTAGTAATATTACTGTTAGTAATTCAATTGAAGGAAACGGATTTATATTAGGAAGTTCTTGTAATTTAATTGATGATATTACAATTACCACACTTTGTAATATTAATTTAACTTCTTCTAATATTACTGCTGATACTATAACTGTAAATAATGAATTAATTCTTAAAAAAGCTATACTATCCAATATTAATGTTATTGGTATTAATATTGATGATACATTTTCAATTAGTAATAACGATATAACAATACTTAGTAATCTAATAATTGGTGATAATAGTTCTAATGCTTATAGATATAATTTAGGAACAGTAAACAACGAGGAAAGACGAAGAATTAGAACTGACGATAGTAATTTTATTGATTATAATATAACTTATGATCCAGACTTTCCTACAATTATTCCTACAGATGATATTGATATCCAAATTTTTAATAAATCTATAATATTCTATGGTAATACAGGAACAGAAGATTATGATATTCATTTTAAAAATAATTATATTCGTAATAACGATTGTAATATTAAAGAGGAAATTGACAAATCTTATTTTGGAGGTGTAGATCGCGATAGAACACGTATTAAATTAGATGTAGGTAATATTAAGTTACAAAATGGTTTTATTGAATTAAAACATAAAAATATTTTAGACGATTATGAACCATCAACTTTAAAAATAGAAGAAAATCAAATTAGCATAACTAATAATGCTAATACAACTATTCTAAATAATTCTTTAATGTTAAGTAATACTGATAATCATTATTGTGTATTAACAAATAGTAATTTTACTTTTAATAGTGGTTATGGTTTTATAAATAATGAAACACTTAAAATTAAAACTATTGAAATAGAAGATGAAATTGGAATTGATAAAATAAATACTTTAAATTCTAATCCTGATATAATTAGTATTAATACTTCAAATGCAAATAATCCATATGGTAAAATACAAGGTTTCCTATGTAGTAATAGTAAAATAGATATTCAAAATGAAATTATAACTGATAGTAATATTATATGTGAAGAACTAAATACTAAAATTGCTAATGTTAGTAATATTATTTGTGAATATGAAATAGGATTTACACCAGATTCTACTAGTAATACAACTATTACTAAAGATAGAATTGAAGTTAATACCTTACAAATTTACGGAAGTATTATATTAGGTCATCAAGCATCCAGTGGAAATGATAATAGTATTGATGGTGATTTTGGTTCTTTAAGTATTAAAACTATTAACACAACAAATCCGGATAGTAATGCTTTAAGTATTGATACATTTTATGAAACTAATCTTGGTAAAATACGTGGATTACTATCAAGTAATAGTAAAATAAATATTGATGATGAGATTAGAACAAACAGCAATATTTATTGTATAGATTTAGAAAGTAGTAATATTTATGTAAGTAATTTAGAAAGCAGTAATATTAACGTAATTGATTTATACAGCAGTAATATTAACACAAGTAATATAACAGTTGAAGATCAACTAAATGTTTATAATATTATAGCTACTGATATTAACGTAATTGATTTATACAGCAGTAATATTAACGTAAGTAATATAACAGTTGAAGATGAATTAAATGTTTATAATATTATAGCTAGTAATATTCATTGTAGTGATACAATAAAATCTTCTAATATTATTAGTTCAAATGTTACTGTTAATAATACATTATCTGTAAATGATATTGAAGTTAGTAATATTGATTGTAGTGATACAATAGAATCTTCTAATATTATTAGTTCAAATATTACTGTTAATAATACATTATCTGTAAATGATATTGCAGTTAGTGATACAGTACGTGCTGTTAATATTAGAGGATATACAGAACATTGCAAAATATTAGGTATATTATCTAATAATAGTTATATTGATATAAATGGAGAAATTAAAACAACTTCAAATATTTATGCATCTAATATTATTACTGATACTATAGAAATTTGCAATGTTTTAAATAATAACAGTGATAGTGGTTATTTTATTATATCAAGTAATAGTGGTATATTAATTAATAATATTAAAACTACATCTTTAGTTGATTATAGTATTGATACATTAGTTGACAGCAGTCTTGGTAAAATACGTGGAAAATTAGCAGATGATAGTGAAATTCATATTGATGGTAGAATTCAAACAACCAGTAATATTAGTGGTAATATTTTAGAAATTAATACAATTATTGGTTCCACTGGTTCCACTGGTTCCACTGGTTCCACTGGTTCCACTGGTATTAATATTAATAATGATATTAATTTTAATTGTAATATCACAAATGATGTTACAATTGATGATAAAAAATTTGAAATTATTACACATATACCTAACATTACAGAGCCTTCACCCCAAATAGAATTAATAGGCAATCGTATTAAATCTTTTGGCAATACAGAAACAGATAGACATAAATATATGGAATTTGATTATAATGGATTACAAAGAGTAGATGACGGTAATACGTGTAATATAATAAGCTATGATGAAGGAATCAATGGAATAATTCTTAAGTGTAAAAAATTAGAAGTTGAAAACTTTGATCCTGGAGATGGATCACAGTTTAAATTTCCAAATATAATATCATTTAGTAGAAATACTACTGCAAGCATACCAAATGTTTATATTGGTTATAATACAGATAGTATAAATCTTAATACTAATAAAGATGTTTTATATATTGATACTGGTAATGATAAAAGATTAAGTGTAGGAAATATACTTGTAAGAAATAATATAGAAATATCGCATAATAGAGATGCTACAGATTGTAAACTATTAAGAATAACAACTATGGAAACAGTGGAATCTTCACGTACAGCACAATATGCATTTTTTATTAATCAAAATGATAATGAAATGTTAACAATTGATCTAGATAGTGGCTCCATAGGTATTAATACACGTCCTTTAGCAAGTGATGATCAAATTAAATTATTTGTTAATGGTGGTATTAAATCAAGCGGAGACATTATTGGTTTTGCAAATGTATCTGATAAAAGATTTAAAACCGATATTAGATCATTTGATATTAACGATATTGAAATTGTTAATAAATTAAATCCAGTAAAATTCAGATGGAAAGAAGATCTTTTCAATTCTAATATGGCTAATAAAAACGATATTGGATTTATAGCACAAGAAGTTAAACTATTAATACCAGAAGCAGTATCAACTTTCAAAATTGAAATGAATGATATTGATTATAATTATATTAAATATGAAAGGATGATTCCGTATTTAATTAATAACATTAAATATTTGAATAATAAAATAGTAGAACTAGAGAATAAATTAAATGGTATTTGATAATTTTAATTTAGGAACGCAAATAGAATCAAACAATAGTATAAATTATACATCTTATTTAGATGAAGTTAATTGTAATTTGTATATTATACAATCTTCAAATATCAATATATATAACATTGCAGGATGTAATTTAACAAATAAAGATAGTAATATATATATTTCTTGTAATATAAACTTATACAATGATATAGAACATTTTTACATAGATACTGATAATTATTTAAACATATATTCTGTAGATTTAAGTTGTAATTTTAAAATTAATAAATTAAATTTAGAAAATAGCGCATATACTATTACTAATACTGATAGTTGTAATTTTATTTCAGGATATCATTATGAGAATAATAATTATCTAATAACTGAATCAGGTAAAGATGTTTATAGGATTAATAGTGATAATACTAGTATTGGTCATCATATACTTTTAGCAGATAGTGCTGTTATAAAAAATAAAAATAATAGTGTTGTAAGTATATTAATTGAAAACATATTATATGTTATTATTGCGGATTTTAATATAATAATTAGGTGTGATATTAAAGATGCTTCAAATAAAACAAAATTTATAATTGAAAATTATTTAGATACTGCGCATAAATTTAGTAAAGCTGTATATAGTCGTTTAAAACAAAAAATATATTTAATTCCTTATAATCTTAAATATTTATGTAGTATTGATACGGTAGCAACAGCTAATATACAAAAAGGAGAGATATTAACTTTTAGAAATAAACCATACTTAGTTAATACAAATATTAAAGAAATATTTAGCACTGCTATTGAAAATCAAGGATATATATATATGATACCTAAAACACTTAATTTAATATTTATTTATAGTCTTTACACAGATAGCTTACATAATATTATTGATATTTCAGCATTTAATACAATTTTTTTAGAAAATAATAAATTTGTTAATGCACATTTATATGAAGATAATAATCATAAAAAGATTTTTATGATTCCAAATAATTCTAAAAATATAGGTGTTATTGATTATGATGTTATGGATGGTGCAATATTAGAAAATGATTTTAGTTTTGATATTATTACTAAAAATATATTTAATAGTGATTATCAGATTGAAGATGGATTTATTGAATTAGGTAGTAAAATTCAATATTCATCAAGTTATAAAAATGGTTTTGTTAGTTTTAAACTGAAAAGTGTTGATCCTAAAACTGAAGATATATTTGAATTTAGACTTAAAACAAATATATATATGGATACTAAAAATAAATTAGTTGCTTCTTATAAATTTGATGGAAATACAGAAGATTCTGAAAATGATTATCATCTTACTAATTCGTCTCAATATATTGAAACAGACCCAACAGATAGTTATTTAAATCTTACAGAAGGAGAGATATTAAAATTAAGTGCTAATACAGCAAAATTTGAAAATAATTTTACAAATGAAATTGGTATTGGTTTTGAATCTTCTAATTTAGGCGAGGATGGTACAATATTTAAATATAAATCAATTGAATGTAGTTATATAGATAAAACTACTTTAAAAATTAAATTTAAAAATATAGAATCTAATATTCAAAGTAATGAATTTGATCATATTTTTTTAAATGCTGATCAAAATAGTTTAGATATTTATTTAAATAGTAGTATAGAATGTAATATATCAAGTTCAGAAAAATACACCAATAATGATTTAGAAATTGGTTCTTATACTGGTTATTTAAATAATTTGTTTATATTCAAAGAAAAATTAACAGCAAATGAAATTAGTGCATTATTTACTGATAAAGAATTTTATAGTGATATTTTTCGTGATCGATATGATAATTCTACATCTACATTTATTGATAATAACAGCAAACCTATATTTAACTTTTATAAACCAGTTAATGAAAAAAAATATCAAGAGATTGATATTGACCTTTTACTAACTAAGAATAAAATACAAAATATATCTGTTAATAATATTTATTCAATAGAAAATGATACAGTTTATTTTATTCCATATAATTATGATTATTTACTAGCACTTGATGTTAAAGAAAATGTTATTAGGGTAATTAATATTGAGAAAAGTGAATATACTAATTATAGGAATTTGATATCTAATTATATTGACAATGTATCAAAAGGTAAATTTAAAGCATCTATAATTGTTGGAGATAACTTATATATAGCACCTTATATTGAATTATATGAAGATAGTCCTACAAATTCTGCAATTATTCTTATTTATAATTTTGTTGATGATAATGAAGACAACTTTGTAAATATAAAAACTGTTGATATTAGTCAAATACTTAATGTAAATGCAGTTGATACACAGTTTGAAAAATTATTTTCAACAATTTTATTTTATAATAAAAATACTAAAGATTATTTATTTTTAATTAACGAAAATACCTTTCCTTCAGTAGTATACAATATTACTGATGATGAAGCTAAAAAAGTTAATAATGATGATGACTATCAATACATAGATGGTTATATTAATAATAATGATATGTATTTATTAGATTATTATGGAAGTAATATATATGTATATGATATTGTAATTGATAGGACAACTATCAGTTTAACTTCAAATAATCATATTGACTTAAATAAAGAAGAGGAAAATGTTAATTATGATACACCTTTATTTTCAAAAATGTTAGCACATAATGATGCATTTTATTTTATTCCCTATAATACTAATTATATTGCTATATATAGTAATACTTCAGTTTCAAAAAAATATTTAAGTGATTATACTTCAAACCAAGAATTGTATAAAGGTGGAACTATAATGGAATTAAATGATAATGCATATTTGATTATGGTTCCTTATTATGCTGATAAACTTTATATGTATAATATTACAGACAATACGTTAACATATATTGAAGATGTTATATTTAAAACAAATAGATTTACAGGTTGCACAGTTGATCTTAAAGGCAACTTGTATATGAATACAGTTTACGGAGATGTATTATATTATAGTTTATCAATAGCTAAATTTTATAAACAACCTAGATTACCAGTATTGATAAAAAACAAACAGGAAATAAGTTTTAAAGATTTATATGAAAAGTTTCATACCGATTATATTTATCCAAATTATAATTATAATAATAAACAAGTTAAATTAAGTGATTATTATAATAACGGTGGTGCGGAATATTATACAGTATCTGCTATTAATGATAATAAATTTATTCTTGATGAAAATGATATTAATACTGCTATAAATGTTGATGTAAATATATCTTATGAAGACTTTGTTGATAGACAAAGTGAAGCGTGTAATATATTAGAATTAAGTAAATTTAAAAAAGCAGTATCACAAAGATATGAATATTATGATAATTATATTGAAAACGTTCCATATAGAATTACAAGTATTACAACAGATAGTATTAATAGATATATATATTATATTAAAGAACATAATGATGGTATAGTTGAATTACATTTTCAAGCTACGAATAGAGATGATGATGAAGATATAGACTATATTCTTATACCAAAAGAAGATCCAGATGTATTAAGGGAATATATAATTGATATTAGTCAGCAGTCAATAAAAGCTTATGTTGAAAATAATACTGAAAATTTTAGTACTTATACAAAAATTGTAATTAATCTTAAAGATGGCGCAAATTTTGATGACACAATACTTCTTGATTCTTCAAATTTTATTGAAAATACTATCAGTGATACTAAACCAAATCAAACAATGACAAAAGTATCAGCAATAGAAATGAATATTAATGGCGAAGTTAAAAAAGGAATTAAAATTACATTAGATGATTTTGCTGATAATTATTTAGCTAGTTTAAATTCAATAAGTATTAATATAAGTGATAATGGAATAATTAAATACTATAAGGATACACTAATTGAGTTAATAAATCCAAAAACTTTACCTATAGATAATGATATTAATATTACTATTAAAGAAGAAATACAAAAAAATGAATTATATTGTAATAAAAATGATAATTATCAAAGTCTAATTACAGAAAACAGTAATAAAAAAATAAGTAAATTAACAATAGAAATTACGGAAACAAAAATAATTGATTTAGATGTTTTTATTGGTTTGATATATTTACGTGAAATTGTAATAATATCTTTTAATAATAAAAATGATATTACTATTATAAATGGTGATGGTTTAAAACAAGATATTAATATTATAATATACGAAAACTTTGATAATTTAATTAAGTTGAAGTATTTATTTAATGTGTCTTTATCATCTAGTGGATATAGTTTAATTCATAATGGTGATTCCCCTGTTGGTTATGAAACAGTAAATGGAGTGCATCCTTACATAAAATTAAACGGTATAGATCAATATTTAACTTTATCTAATATTGATTTTGATATTAAATCATTTGGACTTGGATTTTATTTAAGTAATGTTAATGATGATAATTATTTACTAAGATTTGATGAAGATTTTTATATTAAAGTGAAGAATAATGATTTAGATATTCAAATTAATGCTGAACCTAATTGTAATATTAAAAAACAATTTATTGCTAATACTTGGCATAGTATATTTTTTAATTATAATGATACTAATGATATGTATGATATATATATTGATGATGCTAAACAATCTACTACAATACAATACGATCCTTTTATAAATAAAGAATTAATTATAGGTAAATATACTGATTCTAATGCGATAGATGATTATCCAATACATTATGATGATGTAACAAGTTCACATACTACTACTGACAATACAGAACCCTATACTATTTATTATTCTAAAAGTGTAGAAATCAATAATAAAATATATATATTTGGTGGTTCCATAGATAATTATAATGATACGCATTTAAATAATTTATATGAATTTAACACAACTACCTGTAATCTTGCTAAAATTCAATTAGAGTCTATTGATGGTGATTCTAGTAATATACCATCCGGAAGACGTGATCATTCGATGGTAGCAATTCAAAGTCAAAGTAATATATATATATATGGTGGACTTATATATCGTGGATATAATGGTCCACGCACTTATTTAAGAGATTTCTATAAAATTGATACTACTACTAATTATTCTACTAAAATTGAATTACGGCCTATTGATGATGATCATAGTAATATACCATTCGTAGAAACTCAACATTCAATGATAGCAATTGAAAGTAATATTTATATATTTGGTGGAAGTAGTAGTAGTACCAGTTCTACAAGTAATTTCTATAAAATTGAAACAAATAACACTACTACTTATGATTCTACTAAAATTGAATTACGGCCTATTTATGATGATCCTAGTAATATACCAACTCCAAGAAGTGGACATTCTATGGTAGCAATTGGAAGTAATATTTATATATTTGGTGGATATACTAATACTGGTCCTACCAATGATTTATATAAAATTGATGTCAATAATAATATTTCTGAAAAAGTTACTTTAACTGGAATAAGTGCTGATATACCACCGAAAAGAACAGATCATCATATGGTAACTGTTGATAATTATATATATATATTACACGCATATAAACAAAAACACGATGAAATTAATGATATATATAAAATAGATACATATGGTAATTCAAAAAAATTTACATATTCTTTTTACTATTATAACTATAGTAGTGCATTTTTAAATGCTATAGCAACTAATAATGATATTTATAAATTTTATTTAAATGCGGGAATTACTAATTATTTTAATAATGATATAGATTCAACAACTGTTGAGAGTTTATTAAAAATAACACCTACCATTCGAGATCATCATCTTAATGGAAATATAGCAGAATTAAGAATAAATAATGTTATTACTAGTGATAGTGATATAATTGATAATTATAATAATCTTAATAATAACTATAACGTATAAGTATAAAAATATGAAATAAAGACCTATAATAATTAAAAATGGAACCTATAGCTATTGAGAATAGACCAAATTTTTATAAAAGACCTACACTTATAGTTAGAGAACCTAGAGAATCTATTGCTGCTAAAGATTATTCAATAGTTGAAGAGGAACCTGGAACTAATGGTGGTATATATCTACAATATAAGTTTGAAGAAAATGGTAATGAAGAAAAAAATGGTAGTTATAATTTAACACCTAATGGTTCTCCTAATTTTAGTAATTATGTAGAATTAGATGGTGATGATTACTTAAGTGTTGGTATTAATTTTGAAGTTAAAACTTTAAGTTTTTGGTTTAATTTAAATAATGCTAATACCGATAATTATTTACTATCATTTGATAGTAATTTTAATATAAAAGTTAATTCTAATTCCTTAGACTTTCAAACTGATAATGAAAATAATTGTAATATATCTAAAGATTTTTATAATAATATGTGGTATAATTTAGCTTTAACCAGTAATAATGAAAATTATGATATATATTTAAATAATACTAAATTACCTGAAACAATTATTTATAAAGATTTAAGTAGTTCTACATTAAATATTGGTGCATATATTACTGATGAACTTCAAATAGAAAAATATACTACTAGCATAACTATTGAGTCTCATTCTATGGTAGTAATTAATAATAATATGTATGTATTTGGTGGAACAACATCAAATAAGTTTTATAAAATTAATACAGATGGTACTATAGAAGAAAAAACTTTAAACGGTAATACTGATAATATACCATCTGCAAGATCTAAACATTCAATGGTAGCAATTGGAAGTAATATCTATATATTTGGTGGAAAAAATGATGGGATTGATTTTGATGATTTCTATAAAATTGATACTACTACTTATAATTCTACTAAAATTGAATTACAACCTACTGATGGTAATAGTGATAATAAACCATCCGCAAGATCTGGACATTCAATGGTAGCAATTAATAGTAATATATATATATATGGTGGATATGATAATTTTCAAGGTATTTTTTTCGATGATTTTTATAAAATTGATACTACTAGTAGTAATTGTACTAAAATTGAATTACAGCCTACTGATGGTACTAAACCAACCGAAAGATCTGGACATTCAATGGTAGCAATTGAAAGTAATATTTATATATTTGGTGGACATTATGCTAATTTTTTTGATGATTTCTATAAAATTGATACTACTACTAATATTTCCACTGAAATTGAATTACAGCCTATTGATGGTAATAGTGATAATAGACCATCCAAAAGAACTGGACATTCAATGGTAGCAATTGGAACTAATATCTATATATTTGGTGGTATGTACGCTGACGGTAATTCTGAATTATATAATGATTTATACAAAATTGATATAAATGGTAATTCTAAAAAAATTTCATTTAATGCAGAAAGTATTACAGAAAGATATTTCCATACAATGGTTGTATTAGATAACAATTTTTACATATATGGTGGAAAAAATATAGATGGAAATACGGTAATTTTAAATGATTTAGTTAAAATTCCAACTGATATTAAATATCTAAATGGTAAAATAGCAGATTTACGATTATATAATACTATAAAAACTGAAGATGAAATTAATACTATTTATAATGAGTATAATTATGTAAATATTTATACGCATATACTTGAACAAGATATAGAGTATAATTTTAGTCCTATTGCTACATATGATGCCTGGATAGCAAAGGCTGAGAGTCATAACATTACAATTTCTAATTTTTATAGGGGAATGGATCATAATGATGCTGTTTTATCAGAAACTAATAGTGAACCAAATAATTTTGCGTTAATACAATGTGGTACTAGTGTTATCTATAAAGAGTATATAGGTTTATTATTAGAACTACCAACTACACATAATTATGTTGAATTTACTATTACTTCAAGAAAGGATTTATATATTAATTATACAATGTTAATTGATACACTTGAAAAATTAAATCAAGATATTTTTATAAGTAATGAAGATAAAACCTATAACTTTGAAGATAATATAGAGAAATTTGACGAAGAATATTATTATTTTGCACAATTTAATACTCAACATTCCGTTACTAAAACTGTTACTAAAAAATATAATTATAAACCTGGACACTATTTAAAAATTACAAATTCTTTTGGTAATACAATCTTTGATCCTAATATTAAAATTACACTTAAGAAAAACTATACAGAATATCCTAATTTAACTTTTAATGAAAATGAATTGTTTGATATTTTGGTAGTTGGTGGTGGTGGAGGTGGTGGATACAATGCAGGTGGTGGTGGTGGAGCAGGTGGATTAGTTTATGGTTCTAATATTATTTTAGATCATACAAATGTGCATAACATTAAAGTAGGTAAAGGTGGTATTGGTGGTACTGGTGATATTGGTGGTACTGGTGAAGTTAGTAGTACTAATGGTAGTGATACTACTTTTGGTAATATTATAGCTATGGGTGGTGGAGGAGGTGTTGATAATTATGGTGTAGGTAATATAGGTGGTTCAGGTGGTGGAAGTTCAACAAATACAGCTATTGCAAATTCTGTAGGTGGTTCAAAAGCACAAATAGATAAATTTATTATTGGTAATAAAATATTAATTGGATATGGAAATAATGGTGGTATAGGAAGAACCGAAGAATCCGGTGGTGCAACACGTTCCGCAGGTGGTGGTGGAGGAGCAGGTAGTAGTGGAAAAACATCTGGAAATTATGAAACAGATAATGAACAATCTGCAAGAATAGAAAATGGAGGAGATGGTGGTATTGGGAGGGAATATGATATTACAGGTTCAGCAACATATTATGCAGGAGGAGGTGGAGGAGGTATTCATAACAATTATTTACCAGGAACCCCTGGAGATGGTGGTTTAGGTGGAGGTGGTAATGGTGGGGACCCAAATTCTAGTGGAACAGATGGTGTTAGTGGAACAGGTGGAGGTGGAGGAGGTTGTGGTGGATTTAGTGGTAATGGTGGCAATGGTGGTTCAGGAATAGTAATATTAAAGAAAGTTAAAACTGATCCACCTGCAAATGGTACATTAACATTAAATATTGTAAATGACCTTGATTCAGGTTATACTTTAGATAGTAGTATATCAAGTAATTATGTAAATATTACAAAAATAATTTTAAATGTAAATGCAAATATATATAGAAATGATAAACCTGAAAATTATGGTCAAGCTGGTTTAATTATTGATCTTGATAGTCTAACTAATTTAGAGGAATTAGAATTAAATATTAATCCAAGTAAAGGGATATATGGTGGTCCTGGTAGTCCTGGAACTAGTGGTAATCCTGGAGGTGGTTTAGGAGGTAATCCTATCGAAATAATAGGTAGCAGAAATATATTAATTAGCTATACTGAAGGTGCTAAACTGTTTAAAGGTGGTAATGGTGGTAATTATACTGATTGGAACGATGAAGTAGAAATAGAATTAGGGTATGCATTAGGTACATCTTATGTTAATTATCAACCTGAACCTAAACCAATCATTAAAATACCAAATACTGATGGTTTAATTGGTGAATTTTTTAATGGAAATAAAAAAGTTAAATATAATTACAATATTATATTTGAAACAACACATACAATTGGAACTTCTTTAGGTATCTTTAATGGAAATGATTACACAGTAAATGATGCTGAAAGAAATATATTTAATGATGAAAATGTATATAGTATTGTTTGTGATACTACTAGCAGAACAATAGATATTCATTTTGTTAATAAACCTGCTGAAGGAACAAATATGACTTCATTTGATATGAATACATTATCAGCAACATCAACTGATATTACACAAATTGTGTTCGATAACAATTATCCAATAATCTACGATTTTTCACATATTACTAGTTTGGATGAATGGAATAGTTATGCACCTGATAATGGTTTTAATTCTACGTTTGATGCAGGTTTTCAAGAATCAAGTAGTATTTATTATGCCGGTGTTTGGTATCACGGTACAGATACAGGATTTATATCTAAAGAAATACCTACTGGATATAATAAATTAAGAGTTGAATATCAGGCATTATGGGATAATACTGTATCCATTTATATTACTCCAGAAGAAATCACCGGAAAAGGTGATATTACACAAACTGTTAGAGATACAGCAACAGTAGCAGAAGGTTTAAAGATATTTGAAGCTGATATAGACCATACTACCGATAAATATCTAACAATTGCAGAAAGATATAGTACTCTTAGCAATAATTTAAAAATAGTGTTTTATTAATACAATATTTTTATTACAATGTAATAATAAATGAAATTACTTATTATATTAGCTCTTATATCTTCTGTTTATTGTGGTATTAGAAATAACATTACTGTAGTTAATAATAATACTGTATATCTAGCACACACTCATAATTGTGCAATTTATAAAATTGATATCGGTACTAGACAACAAGAAATAGTTATAGGTGATATAAATGCAAATTACTTTGGTGACAGAGATGCTTTTTTAGGAACAGATGCACTTATTAAAAATCCTACAAGTATTATTACCGATTATAATCAAGAAGTTTTATTTTTTGTTGATGATAGTAGTAATATTAAAAAAGCTGATATAATAGTAAAAAGTATTAAAGGTGTAGAAACTGGTGTTATACAAGACAATATTTCAAATCCTGAAAGCATATACGAAGGGTCTTCATATAATTTTGCAGCCTCTTCAGCAAACAACAAAATATATTTTGTTATTCCAACTGATATATTTTCTATTGATTTTGATATTAATTCAAATTCTGCTATTTCTAGTGGCTCTACCCTTCCAAATGGAGCAAAATTTATTGATATTGCATTTTATGATCAGTATTTATATTATTGCTATAGTAATGCAGATGAATATTTTATTAAAAAAAGAGTTGATAATATGTTTAATACAGTTGATGATGATGAAATTACTATAAATAATAAACCAAGTAATATTACAGGATTTACATTTTCAAGTAATTTGTTAGTAATAGCAGGTGATAGTAAATTATATGTATATAGTTCTAATGCAATTGATACTTATACATCTAATTATAATATAACACCAGCTGATAAATATACTGTTTTATGTGATTATAAAGCTGTATATGATGAAGAACCTAATATTGATAATTATATAATTGCTAGAGCTACAGATTCACAATTTCATAAAATTAATATTACTAATATTAATTTAAATTCTATAAATGTTATAAATTTAGATATTAAAGAACTAACAATAGCTGTTAATAGCACAGATAGAGCAATTAAATCTTATAATATTAATACTGATTATTTATATAACTCTAAATATGATGAAAATGTAATGATATATTTAAATCAAAATCAATCAAATCTTAAGGTAATTAAATATGAACCATCTAAGTTTAGAACAACTAAATTAAACTTAAATAGTAATTTAAACATTAAAAACATTACGATAAATAATACAAATATATTATTTTTGGCAACTGATAATGATATTTATTATTGTAATAATATTACAGAAGATAGAGAACAATATAATTTATGTAATTTAAATATCAGTTTTACGGGTAATATAATTTCTTTAAACTATGTTGATAATAATACTAATAAATCATTACATTTTATGACTGATCAACATTATTATAAATATACTATTAAAGATAGTGATAATAATATAATAACAGCAAATGGTAATCTAGAAGAAGAAAATAGTAATTTAAAAAAACAAGAACGCATAAAACAAACTAATGATACTGATAATTTAGAAAATATAAATGATTTTGTAATTGATACTAATTATGAAATTGGTTATATTGCATTTGAAAAAAGATTAAAATGGTTTTATGTTTAATTTATAGATAAATGAAAGACAATGTTGAATATTAACAATTATAAAAATTTCATTATTATTTTTATAAATATATAATGGCATTATAGAAT
>Ga0209138_1000092_pt1 | contig 85204 bp, 60 predicted proteins | sample SaaInl3SG_22_DNA_FD_184645 | JGI IMG/M metagenome (GOLD analysis project Ga0209138, IMG submission 184645) | Marine microbial communities from expanding oxygen minimum zones in the Saanich Inlet - ESP_153SG_22_DNA (SPAdes) (version 2) | ecosystem: Environmental > Aquatic > Marine > Intertidal...
GGGGTGTTATTATAGATTTTACCCTCGTAAAGAGAAAACATAAATTTAAAAACTCAATTCTAAAACTGATGCAGCAGCCGCTTAAATTGAGTTGAAACTAAGTTATACGTATTGGAATCTAATCTGCGTGTTTACACCCCACGTTCAAAAAATATAAAGAAATTAAAATTTGAAATCAAGCTCCGACTTCCTGTCTCGTGACAGGAAGTTGACTTTCTCGATTATTTTGTTTATTATTTTATTGATCTCCTTTTTGGAGGGAATAAACTAATCTGAAAAACAATGATTTAAGTAGGATTAGATGTTGTTAAACTGACAACAAATGAATATCATTATCAAAAATGTCCCACTTGAAACATTAGAACTACACCCAAAACTTCTTGGGATAAAATCAAGTATAAACCCTAAGCAATTCAAGAAGTTTTTACCATCGATTAAGATTTATGGGATTATAGAACCTCTTAAAGTCATCAGGGAAAACCACAAGTACTATATCGTTGATGGATATGTAAGGTATCAGACTTTATTGACTAATAATGTAGAGATTGAAACTTTACCAGTACAGGAAATTTCAATTACTGATGCAGATATTATCTTAGAGTCGTTACTCAGGAACACCCACGTCAAACGTTCATATCTTGAGATTGCCAAGTCTGCATATCACTTACTTAATTTAATAGGTACCTCTCAAGGAAAGAAAAGAGTTGATCTTGGCCCCTTAGATTCAATTGATGATTTTGGAGAGGTATCAAAAGATAGATTTCAGCTCACTTGTTCGATTCTGAGTTTAAATTTTTCACCTACAACTCTACGAAGACTGATTAAAATATATGAGACCTATTTGAATGATGAATCGATGGGAGCGCACTATTTTAATAGACTTGACTCTGGAGAAAGTATCATAAAAATATATGATATGACCTGTTTATCATCTGAGGAAATTAAAAGAAAGGAAGACAGACGTTTAGAACTTGCAAAAAAGAAATTAGATCGTGAAAAGAAGAAGCAAGAGTTTCATCACAAAGTAGGTTATAACCAAGCCATAAAGGAAATTGAAGAAAATTCGGGTGAACCTGAAATTAGAACACTGAATGACCTTCTATGGCAAGAAAAAATTCAGAAGTTGGATGAGATTAGATACCGAATTACAATTGAAGATGAAGAAACTATTGAAGCAATATTAAATAAGTATTAATGCGGCGCAGGTCGAATAATTTTTATAGCATAGCAAATGGAATAACCCTACCATGAGTAATTGGGTTGAGGTATGTTATCATTCAAATCCATGGATAACGCCAGATGGTATAAACTGTATTATAATCTAATGCAGATAGAGTAATCCTCTATAAATGTGGAAAATTTAGATGTATCGAAACTGTCGCTTGATAGGTTTCGACAATTAACAGGTAATCATGACACGCCTGATGAAGTTGTCATGGAAATCATCAATAATTTGTATAACCTAAGTTGCATTATTTGCAACCATAATAATTTAAAATAATGAATAACGAGTATTTCAAAAGGTTTATTAAAAGTGAACCAGAAAAAGAGAAAAATAATAATGTTTGGGTATATACTAGAGTATCATCCAAGCAACAATATGATTCAAATCACAGTTTGGAGAATCAAATTACATCAGCAAATAAATTGGCAGAAAAAAGAAATTATAAAATCACTAATGAATTTGGAAACACCTATGAATCTGCAAAGAATGACTTTACGCGTAAAGAGTTCATGAAACTGATTAATGAGGTGAAACGAAGTCGACAAAAACCTTTCGCCATAATGATTTACAAAATGAGTAGATTCTCAAGAAGTGGAGGTAGCGCAATTGGACTTGTAAATGATCTTGTTCGGAATCAGGGAGTTCATCTTATTGAAGTATCTACTGAGTTAGATACAACTACAGAAGAAGGTGAGATACAAATTCATTATTCCTTAATTCATGCGCGTAAGGAAAATGTAGAACGATTAACACATACAATCCCAGGTTTAAAACGCTTTGTGAAAAGTGGTAATTGGTTAGGAAAAGCACCTAGAGGATATGATCATTATGGTCCCAAAGTAAAGAACACAAAGTTTGTGCAAGGAATTCAAGAACTGAAGATTAATAATGAAGGAAAACTTTTGAAATTAGCGTGGGATTGGAAACTTCAAAACATACCTGATTATCAAATCAGACAAAAATTATCAATACGTGGACTTAAACTTTCAAAACAAACTGTCAGTGCAATGTGGAGAAACCCATTTTATTGTGGTATCCACAAAAATTCCTTCTTGAATGGAGAAATTATAGAAGGAAATTGGAAAGCACTTGTATCCAAAGAGGATTTTAAAACCATTAATGATCGATTTGAGGTAAAACCCAAAAATGAATATAAACCTTATACCGCTCAGGTGGATAGACCTCTCCAGAATCAACTCTATTGTGGCTCCTGTAACTCTAAAATGACTGGTTACAAATCACAAGGCAAGTACGACTACTATAAGTGTTTAAATTCTAAATGTAAATCAAAGGATATGAATGCAAATACTTCCAAAAAGACAATTAGAGAGGGTTTGCACAATATTTTTCAAAATCTTCTTATGAATTTTCGATTAAAAGAAGGATTAGAAGATGTTTTTAAAGAACAGATGAAGCTCACGGTGAGTGGTCAGAGTAAGAGATTGTATCAAGACCAAACAGGTCTTAAAAAACGATTTAAAGAGTTAAAAACTAAAAAAGAAACTTTGGATAGTCGATTTGCATTTGGTGAAATAGATAAAGAATTATACAATCGTTTTATTGGTCCTGTAACATCCGAATTGATAGAAATTGAAGAAAAATTGGACGATTTTCAAATTAAAATATCGAACCTCGATAAAAAGGTTTCAGAATTGATTGAATTCAGTAGAAACCTCAGTAAAATATGGGTATCTGGAGAATATGAGACCAAATTATCACTTCAAAAATTATTGTTTCCAGAGGGGATAGTCATAGACCCGAACGACAGAACATATCGAACCTCAAATATGAACCCTATATTTAGGTTAATCCATTCATTTACAGGAGGTAAGGATGATTCCAATAAAAAACGGACTAGTAGAAATACTAGTCCGTCTTGTGTAGTAGCGGGAACTGGACTCGAACCAGTGACCTTCGGGTTATGAGCCCGACGAGCTACCTACTGCTCTATCCCGCGATTTGGATTGCAAATATACAATAGTTTATAACCTTTGCAAGTATTATTTTACTTTTTTTTAAAATCTACTTAGTTAAATAGATATAACCTTTACGCTCTTTCATGTCTCCATTTTTCTTATATTTTAAAATATAAAAGTAGGTTCCTGTTGGTAGCGACTCTGAGCTGCTTACTGTGCCTCTTCCGTTTGATACACCTTCAAAATAGTTCCCATTTTGTCCATATCCTGCAACACTATACACCTGTACTCCCCAGCGGTTAAAAATCTCTATCGTGTTCTCTGGGTATAACTCAATGTTACGAATTACAAATACATCATTTTCTCCGTCTCCATTTGGAGTCAATAAATTATAAACCTCTAAGTCATCTTCTATTGAAGCTTCATATTTATTCACCTCTAAATAATCGGCAACACCATCGTTATCTGAATCTATTGGATTAGATGCGTCTAAACCAATCTCATCGCCATTACTCAGACCATCGCCATCACAATCTGCAGCTAAATAATCTTGACTTACTGAAAGGGTAATGTTTGAAGGAATCGATGAACAAAAACTAGTTGCATCGGTACCGTCTGCCTTCTCTGTTCCATCAATAACACCATCGCCATCACTGTCTGCTTTTAAAGAATTTGTTCCATCTATTACTTCTTCTGCATTGGTTACGCCATCATTATCACAGTCTGCATTATTCCATGCTTCACTTGGTGTTTCTGTTTGGCTTGATATTACAAAATCACAACTGTCTGTTGCATCGGTACCATCAGCCTCTTCTATGTCATCTGCAACACCATCGCCATCTGTATCGATTCTAATAATGCTAAAAATTGCGTCTGTTTGAATGTCTAAAGTGTAATTATCACCTGCACTTAAGGTCCCTGAAGTTATCAAATACGTTCCAACTGCCTCGCCAGATTCTCGGGTTAAAGTTCCTGTAAATGCATCTGCTCCAAAAAGGTTTGGATCTGCTGTAAATACTAAAACAGGATCTTGGGCGCCATAGTCTTTCTCTTGATCTGCTATTAAAATATTGATGCTTTTTGGTAGAATCGTAAAGTTAATTTCTCTATCTGCTGCATAATTCCCAATTCCGCTAAGCGTTACAGTGGCTGTACCAACATTGATGTTGTTACTGTAACTTAATGTATAATCTCTACCCTCTTTTAAAGTATTTGAGCCATCCTCTACAACAAGCTTTGGTCTTTGTAAAGATCCATTGTAAATCAAATCTGAGATCGGAGCTACTGTAATCGCTGTATCCGTAATCAACTTACTCGTTATGGTAAACCTTCCCGCTGTGAATGTAATCGCATAGTTCGAAGAATTTAAACCTGAAGCGCTAATTGCATAAGTACCTGCAGCCTCTCCTGTAACTCTGCTAATGGATAAAGTTCCTGATAAATCTTCTTGGCCTTCGCCATTTACAAAACCTGCATAGCTTGCCGTTAATGTTGGATCTGCCGCTCCGAACTCCTTACTCTTATCGTCTGCTGTAATAGTAAGTGATGCTTTGGTAATAGTGAAAGTTACTGTTTTTGTACCATTGTAATTACCTATTCCTGTAATTATAACTGTGGCTGTACCTACATTTATATTGTCTACATAACTTAGTGTGTAATCGGTAGCTTGAGTTAGTACTGTTGTACCATCCTTAACCGCTAGTGTGGGTGTTTGGGCTTGCCCTGTGTATACCAAATCTGCTATAGAAGTAGTTGTAATAGCTGCATCTGTAATCAACTTGCTGGTTATGGTAAAATCTACCCCTTCCGTAAACGAAGGCTCGTAGTTGTTCGTCAAGAAAACTCCATTGTTTTGTGTTGCAAGGCTACCTTGTGTAATCTGGTAAGAACCAACATCCTCTCCTATTTCTCTGCTAAGTGTCCCACTGAAGCCTGGTGTCTCTCCATTGACTGCTCCACTGTTCGTATAAGTGAATCTAGGATCTAACTCTCCAAAAACCTTGGTCTGATCTGCATCTGGAGTTACAATAAGCGTGCGTGGGGTAATCTCTCCATCTGTGCTGGTAATCGCGGCATTGGCACCTCCTTGAATAAAATAATTATCTGCATCAGATCCGCTTAGAGTGATACCTGACACTGTGTAATTTCTTGTTCCTGCATCTTTACTATCGTATGTACCAGCTGCGCTTGCCAATACAACATCTCCAGTGATTGGAGTATTCAAAGTTAGGGTTAAATTCAACAGCTTATCATTGCCATCATACACCTTAGTCTTGCTGCTGTTTACTGATGCAATCAATGCTTTTGGAATTACATTTAGGTTCCCCTGGAGGATAATTGTATTGCTAAAATTAGGACTGGTCTTACTTATATTACCCGCTTCCAATAGATAACTTCCAGATTGTAAAGAACCAGAGGTACTCAACTGTGGTGATACTACTGATATATCAAAAACTCCCGTACCAGAAGTACCATCGGTTACTGTTACCTCTGTACCATTAATCTGTGTACTTGATGTTAGATCTTCTATTAATTGGTTATTAAAATTGTAATACCCAACTTTAGCAATCTCAAAGACTGGTGTAGCTCCATAAACGACCTCGCTATCTTTAAGTTTAACGACCAACTGATCTGCTCCTATTATGGTATAATCTCCTTTCTGATAGGTAATGTCGTAGTTCTGTGAGCTCACTCCTGAAGCTGCTAACACAGCTGTATAAACTCCTACTGCCTCTTCACTGGCATTGCTTCGGGTAATAATCAGATTTGTAGTATTTAACACTGTTTGATCTTCACCAAATTTAAAGCCACTGTAGTTTACCCCTGCGTACCCATCTGCATCCTGCTGAGTTACAAACTTACTGTCATTATGAACCGTGATCGTTAATGCTGCCTTTGTAATGGTAAACTCTACTCCTGTAACCAAGTCTATTTGATAGTTGTCTGCTTTGAAGCCTGCGTTGTCTATAAGTAAGAGACTACCTTGATTGATCTGGTAAGTACCTACATGCTCTCCCACTGCACGGCTTATCGTATTTGTAAAGCCGGGGGTTTCTCCACTTACCAATCCACTAAAAGTGTATGTTAAGCTGGGGTCTGCATCTCCATAAATCTTGGTTTGATTGGCATCTGGAGTAACAGTAAGTACTCTTGGTATAATATTAAAAGTAACCGTTCTAACTCCTCCATAATTACCTAATCCTGTAAGGGTAATTGTAGCCTTTCCTACATCTGTATTATTGATATAGGATACCTCATAATCTTCTCCCTCAACTAAAACTGTATCGACATCTTTTAACGCTGTATTAGGCGCTTGTGACTGACCATTATAAATTAAATCTGATATGGGTAGTATACTAATATCTTGATCTGATAGTAATTTATTGGTGATCGTAAAAGCAATCCCACTTGTAAAGTCTAATTGATAATTAGAGGCTAAAAAAGCATCTTTATCTTCCAATAAAAGTGAACCTTGACGGATTGCGTATGACCCTCGAGATTCTCCTGATAAACGCCCTAATGAACCACTAAATAATGGCGTTTCTCCACTAATTTGACCACGATAGTCATAGGTCAAAATAGGGTCGGAGGTGCCAAATATCTTTGACTGTCCAATTCTTGGTGTTACAGTAAGAGTTTGTTTACTAATCTGACCGTTTGTTCCTGTAATCTGAACGTTTGCTCCGCCTTGAATATAATAATTGTTCGCATCTGAGCCACTCAACATTAAGCCTGAAACAGTATAAGCTCTATCTCCTACATTAGCACTGGAATAAACACCAGTACCCGATGCTAGAACATTGTCTGTTACAAAAGGAGTACTCAAATCAAAAGTCATTGAAGGTAGTAAAGCATTACCGTCATAAATCTTTGACTTACTACTTGATAAACTTACTACTAATTCTTTAGGATTTACTTTTAAAACTCCTTGCTCAATTAGCGTGTTGTTAAAATTAGAACTTGTAAATACTGCCTGATCTGACACTAAATTATAGGTCCCTACAGAAAGATGATTTGAAGTACTATATAATGGTGTCTCTGGAACTATTAAAAACGTTGCGCTTCCTGATGCTCCATCTACTACCGTTATTTTATTCCCTGTTACACTCGTGCTAGAAGTTAAATCAACTACCTGAGTATTGCCTGAACTATAATAGCCTGATAACTCTACTCTATAGGTTGGTGTCTCTCCATAAACAATCTCAGAATCAGATAATTTTACATATAACTGATCTGCAGCTACAATTTGATAATTACCTGACTCATAACGAATCTCATAGTTAGAAGAACTCAGACCACTAGCCTGTAATACATCTTGGTAAATTCCTGCAGATTCTACACCTGCATTACTCCTTGTAATCCTTAGATTGTCTGTAACTAAGACGCTCGAATCTTCTCCAAACTTAAATCCTGTATAACTTACACCTGCATAACCCTCTGCATCAGCCTGGGTTACAAACTTAGCATCATTATTTACTGTGATGAGCAATGGTGCTTTTGTAATCTCAAAATCAATGTTTGCTGTCAATTCAATCGCATAGTTCGAGGAATTAAAACTGCCGTTGTTTGCAAGAACTAAACTACCTTGTGTAATCTCGTATTGATCAACAGCCTCTCCTTGATCTCTGCTTAAACTTCCGCTAAAAGCGGCTGTCTGTCCGCTTATCGATCCACTGAATATATAAGTAAACTCAGGATCTGCTTCTCCATACTGCTTTGTTAAACCCGTAGAAGGTGCAACACTAATCGTACGCTGTGTTATACCTGCACTCAAACCTGTTGGCTGGCGCAAACTATAATTATCTTTTGCTGTACCTGTTATCTCATAGCCAACTACGTTTACCGTAATATCTGTTGATACATCTGGCGATGTAAAAGTGCCTTCTGCTATACCCGATAATACCACATCATCACCTACTGCTAAACCTACCAATGTAGCTGTTCCTGATAAAGTAGCTTCCGTTGTACCATCATATTCCTTATCATCGGCCGTAAGACCACTAATGGTTAATGTCTTCTTAAGAATAGTAAATATGATTGTTTTTGTACCACTGTAATCACCTGTTCCTGTAATTGTAACTGTGGCTGTTCCTACATTTATATTGTCTACATAACTTAGCGTGTAATCGGTAGCTTGAGTCAGTACTGTTGTACCATCTTTAACCGCTAGCGTTGGGGTTTGGGCTTGACCTGTGTATACCAAATCTGCTATGGTTGCTGTTGTAATGTCTGCACTCGTAATCGACTTACTTGCAATGGTAAACGTTCCTGCAACATAGGTAATCGCATAGTTAGTAGCCGTTAAACCTGAAGCGGTAATTGCGTAGATGTTTGCTGCCTCTCCTGTTGCTCTGCTTATCAATAGCGTTCCTGATAAGTCATCTTGATCCTCTCCACTTACAAAACCTGCATAGCTTGCTGTTAATGTTGGATCTGACTCTCCAAAGCCCTTACTCTTATCGTCTGCTGTGATAGTAAGTGATGCTTTGGTTATAGTGAAAGTTACTGCTTTTGTACCACTGTAATCACCTGTTCCTGTAATTGTAACTGTAGCTGTTCCTACATTTATATTGTCTGAGTAACTTAGCGTGTAATCGGTAGCTTGAGTCAGTACTGTTGTACCATCCTTAACCGCTAGCGTTGGGGTTTGGGCTTGACCTGTGTATACCAAATCTGCTATGGTTGCTGTTGTAATATCTACACTTGTAATCGACTTACTTGCAATGGTAAACGTTCCTGCTACATAGGTAATCGCATAGTTAGTAGCCGTTAAACCTGAAGCGGTAATTGCGTAGGTGTTTGCTGCCTCTCCTGTTGCTCTGCTTATCGATAGCGTTCCAGATAAGTCATCTTGGTCTTCATCATTTACAAAACCTGTATAACTTACCGTTAATGTTGGATCTGCCTCTCCAAAGCCCTTACTCTTGTCGTCTGCTGTGATAGTAAGTGATGCTTTGGTTATTGTGAAAGTTACTGTTTTTGTACCACTGTAATCACCTGTTCCTGTAATTGTAACTGTGGCTGTTCCTACATTGGTATTATCTACATAACTTAGCGTGTAATCGGTAGCTTGAGTCAGTACTGTTGTACCATCTTTAACCGCTAGCGTTGGGGTTTGGGCTTGACCTGTGTATACCAAATCTGCTATGGTTGCTGTTGTAATGTCTGCACTTGTAATCGACTTACTTGCAATGGTAAACGTTCCTGCAACATAGGTAATCGCATAGTTAGTAGCCGTTAAACCTGAAGCGGTAATTGCATAGGTGTTTGCTGCCTCTCCTGTTGCTCTGCTTATCGATAGCGTTCCTGATAAGTCATCTTGGTCTTCATCATTTACAAAACCTGTATAGCTTACCGTTAATGCTGGATCTGCCTCTCCAAAGCCCTTACTCTTGTCGTCTGCTGTGATGGTTAATACCTTGGCTGTAATATCTGCAGATAAAGTAGGTTGCGTAAGTGTATAGTTTCCTGCATCTGCTCCTGAAATTGTATAACCTGTGGTATTAATCGTGATGCCTGTACCTACATTCGAACTTGCAAATGTAAAGTCTGGAGTTCCTCCTAAACTTACATCATCATTTTCTTCAACCCCTAATAAACTCGCTGTGCCTGAAGCTGTGGCTGAAGCTTTGTTATCATACACTTTGTCATCTCCTGTAAGACCGGTAATGGTTAGCTCTTTGGCTGTAATGTCTGCGGATAAGGTAGGTTGCGTAAGTGTATAGTTTCCTGCATCTGCTTCTGAAATTGTATAACCTGTGGTGTTAATGGTGATGTCTGTACCTACATTCGAACTTGAAAATGTAAAGACTGGAGTTCCACTTAAACTTACATCATCATTTTCTTCAACCCCTAATAAACTCGCTGTGCCTGAAGCTGTGGCTGATGTCGTGTTATCATACACTTTGTCATCTCCTGTAAGACCAGTAATGGTTAGCTCTTTGGCTGTAATGTCTGCGGATAAGGTAGGTTGTGTAAGTGTATAGTTACCCGAATCTGCTCCTGAAATTGTATAACCTGTGGTATTAATCGTGATGCCTGTGCCTACATTCGAACTTGTAAATGTAAAGTCTGGACTTCCTCCTAAACTTACATCATCATTTTCTTCAACCCCTAATAAACTCGCTGTGCCTGAAGCTGTGGATGAAGCTGTATTATCATACACTTTGTCATCTCCTGTAAGACCGGTAATGGTTAATGACTTAGTGGTAATATCAAAAGTAACCTGTTTTGTTCCACTATAATTACCTGTTCCTGTAATTGTAACTGTAGCTGTTCCTACATTTATATTGTCTGAGTAACTTAGTGTGTAATCGTTATCTTGAGTTAGTACTGTTGTACCATCTTTGACCTCTAACGTTGGGGTTTGGGCTTGCCCTGTGTATACCAAATCTGCTATGGTGCCTGTTGTAATGTCTGTACTTGTTAATGGAGTGGTTAGTTTTATTTCCAGTTCATCTGTGGTACTATCTGTCTTGGTTGACCCATCTGAAGTCCTAGTAGCAGTTGCCGAAATAGCATAAGTCCCTTCTGTTAATGATGTGGTCACCACTACAGACCATGAAGATCCATTAATGGTTAGTCCATTAGCTACCGTATAAGTTACGCCACCAATGGTAACAACCAATGTATCATCTCCTTCATTTGAACCGCCCCAAGTTCCTGTTACGGTTGGTGTTTGGGTATTTGAGGTTTGACTCACTACCGTTGGAATGAACAATGTATAGCTGGTTACCTCATCTAGGTTAGACTCTATGAAGTTCCCCAGTTCACGCCAGGTCAAACTCATGTCTGCCGTCTTATCATTGATTCCACCAATATCTCCATTGGCAGTCTGAGAAGTTGAAGTAAAGGCTACAAGACCTGATACATCTCCGCCTGTTAATTCGGTTCCCAAGTAATCCGTAGTCCATGACTTAAAGCTCGATTCTGTAAAGGCAAATTCTAGCCAAGTATCATCTCCGCTATTTTTACCTCCTACAGGACCGTCAATATCTACAACTGTTGTGGACTCTCCTACAGTTGCATAACTTAGAATACGGGCATCTCTTGCCCCTAGCTCACGCTCTATATTTGTGTCGTTACTGTCATTCTCCCATGCCGTCATCGATGGACCGCTTCCATCCTTGCTAGGATCATGCGCATGATAGGCCACATAAGGCGTCTGGTCCTTTAAGTTTGCCTCGATCACAAAGTCTATCTTGTAATCATTATCAACGTCCATCCCATAATAAAAACTTGTTTTCGGTGCATTCTCATTACCCAAACGCACTCGGAAATAATATACTTTATCTATAGTACCGTCTGAAAAACTATAAGTCCCCTGTTGCGCCTGCATCATCGCATCCGTCGTATTACCCACCAAATCCGTATCTGCTGTCGCCTGCTGATCGTCGTTTGGATCAAAATTTTCCCCAGCAAATAAATTACGCCACACACCCGTAGGCGATGGAACAGTTACCTGAGTAACGCGCACTGCCAGCTTATAGGTCTTCTTTGCTATACCATCACTTGCTGTTACCTCTATCGTGTAGAGCTGATAAGCCATCAAGTTACTGGCTGTATAGGCTGTGCCACTGGTATGAGATGTGCCATTTATTTTTAGCGTCGCTGAAGTATCGTCGGTAGTTGGTGTGAAGTTTACACTACTTGTTCCTGCACCCAATACTACACTATACTCCATCGTCTCCGAATCAAATACAGGACTTAGCGTTCCTGCTGATGTTGTTAAACTCAAAAGATTGGCATTGTCGTTTATACTTGTCACGCGCATCAAACCATACTTTCCTGTCGATGCTACTACCGGATCAAGTGTACTTAAATTTGTATTTGCATCAACACCTGTGCGTACATTATTCTCTCCCCCTACTTCCGATTGTACTCCTGTACTCTCCACTTCCTTACCAGAGTATAATAAAGCTCTAGCGCCAGATTCAATAGTAATCGAACCATTATTTGTAATCTTGATCTGACCATCACCTAAATTACCCGTCGTAGCATCTTTATCAGCATACAACTTCACTGCATCACCTGTTGCTTGAGTAGAAACAATCGGTTCAGTCACTTTTAGATCACCTGATAGCGTTGAAAGTTCAATTGCGCCAGAAGAATAAATACCGGTTGGATTTACTGACCCAATAGTTAGATCATCTGCATCCGTATAACTCAAAGCACCAATAGGAGAACTACTTGATCCAGCTGCAAGGGTATTGATATCATTGCTTGTATGGGTTAATGTAAAGGTTGCTGTGCCAAATAAACCTAAGCTATCTCCGGTTAAAGCTGCCGTCTGTGTTACTTTTCTTGGACTTTCTAACGTGATACCACCTCCAGTAGTTATGCTAGCATTGATTTCAATATCTCCATTTAAGTTTGTTGTTCCCTCTATACTTGGAAGGCTTTTAAGAGTAACATTACCACTAGTACTGGTAATTGGACTACCAATTATTACCCCTGAACCACGACCACTGTACCCAGAAGTACCATTCAAGGTTATATTTCCATTAACTGAATGTATTGGAGACGTCTGGTCAACGTCAATTCTAATTCCTGCAGCGTAAGAATTATTGTTGTTATGGTTGGCATTTGGTCCTGAGCCTCCTTGTCCATTAATCAGAATCGTTCCCGTATTTGTAGCACTAATTTGGGAATGATTTCCATCATTATCTAAAGCTTTTCTAATTTCTACTCCTACTTGATTGTAATCGGAATTTGATTGACCAGCCTGACCACCTTTACCTGTTAAAACAATATTTCCAGAACCTTCTATTGAAAAGCCCTCTAATGAAAGCCCCCAACTAGAGGAAGAAGATCCATAAATAGAACCAATCCCAGCAATATTGATGTCTTTTCCTGAAATTGAACCACCGTAAAGTCGAGTACCCATTTGAAAATTTTGTAATGCACCCGTTCCTTGTCCTTTTATAATCACATTACCCACTCCAGAATTAATGATAGAATTATCCAAAGAAACTCCAGCAGTTGCATTGGTCGCGCCACGGGTATTTGTAGTAAACGCGCCTGTGGCATAGCCATCAGGAATACCGTCTGCATTTGCGTCAGCGCCACCTCCTAAAATAACATCTCCTCCGTTGGAGGTAATCGAAGATGTATTAAGTAAAGCAATTGTACCACCGGCTGATGAAATACTGCCTGAAGCATCGCTGTCTGACCAATATACCACATCACCGCCATTTGTAGTTATGTCAACAGAACTTGCTTGAGTAATATTTGCTGAAGCTTTTAAGGTTAGGTTGTTTACATAAGTAGACGATACATTGGCATTAACTGATATCGAGCTCGCTTCGATAGTCAAATGATTTAAATTTAATTTTTCAAGTACCGAAGAAGCATCGATATTAACTGCCGAAGATGATGTTGGGCGAATTACACCATTGCTATAAACCCATCCATTATTCTCAGTTACTCCTCCACTAGCTACGATTGTTAAGGTACCTAGATTGTTTTGGTCTACGATATCAAAAGTATCAGTGGTACTATTTCCATTAACAGTATAGGTTACCGCTACCTGACCAGCACTCACTCCTGTAAGCACCCCAGTTGATGAGATGTTAGCCAGAGAATTATTGTCTACAGACCATGTTCCACCAGAAACAAAATGACTTAATTGTCTGGTTTTTCCTAGATAAACATAACGCTCTCCAATTATTTTAGGAAAAAATCCATTGACCCAATTACTACTATTACCGGTTAGTGAGAAATTATTTAGTGTACCGTTATTAGAATTATTAGTTCGATCTACAAGAGTTGTTATACCGGTGTTAGTGTTGCTTGGAGACCCATGATTAAAATCGTAATAAGCAACTAAACCTGGCTCTGAGCCTGTAGCCTCAATATTCATAAGTGCATCAATCTCTGCCTTGGTACGCACATCACTCCAAAAACGAACCTCGTCTATTTGTCCTGAGAAATAATTATTTACATGACCTATTAAGTAAGTATCTTTATGAATATTAACTTTATCTGGAGCTGCTGCAGTAATTGCCAATTCTCCATCTAGGTAAACGCGATAAATTTCGGCGTCTTTAACAAAAGCAATATGAGTCCAAGCATCTTGAGTTATCAAAGCACGATCTGTAAGAAAATCAAAACGCTCAAGATCTCCATCTCTGTAGGAGTCTAAATGTACTTTCCCTTCTTTCAACCACAATGATGGGTTTCTTTTAGTTGTTCCTTCTAACCCATAGCCAATAAAACCATGGTATTCAGTATCATCGAAATTTGTCCCGTCTGGTTTAATCCAGAGTTCTATAGTAAATTCTGTGGCTCCATCTGAGATAGGGCTGCTCGAGAGCTCTACATAATCATTACTCCCATCTGTATAAAGAGCATTATTACCTGTACCTCTGTAAATTGCATTGGTGGTACCAGTTGTAAAAGTAGGAAGTGATGATGTTTCATCTAATCCAAAATAATTATTATCAGCTATAGCAGCTAAACCAGTACTTTGCGTTTCTGATCCAGAAAATAGTTTGATAATTCCATTAGTACCAGCTGTTAAAGTTGGCGTATTAATAAGCTTAATATCTCCTCCAGTGGTAGTTCCTGCAGAGGAAGATTTTCCAGCATTTAAAATAATGGCATCAGTAGATGTAGATGTAGTTAAGATGTTATCGGTAAGATTAATATCTCCTGTAAGTGTTTCTATGGTAATCTCATCTGTAGCATTTATAGAGCCAAGGGTTAAGGTATCCGCATTCAATAAATCTATTGTACCTGAACTTGTTGTAATATTGTCAATTGTACCTAATGACATATTGGTAATGTAAATTGCTTCTGAGTTGTTATTTACACCTTTACTTGCTGTTAGTGAAATTTCACCTGAATCATTACTAATGTCAGCTCCATTTAAATGAATACCATCATTATTGGTGTTTTGAGTGATTGATGAATTTCCCCCACCTGTTCCAGAGATAGCAATATCTCCACTACCATTTGCTAGTAAAGATGAATTTGAATTCATATAAACACCATGATTCACCCCACCATTCGTTCCAGAATTAGCACCACCACCAACTCCATTAATTAAAATATTTCCATTTGAAACAGTGGTAATTGAAATATTTTCTATACCCACTCCCCAATTACCTCTATTAGTATCACTAGAAGAATTATTATTGGAAGATCCTACTCCATATATTGAAATGTCATTAGCCGTTAAATCCATTCCGTTAATTCTAGTTCCAATACCATAACGATAATTTGTTTGAAAAGATCTACCACTCATAAATAGGTCTCCAGAACCTGCATTAATATAACTGCCTATGGCATTTATTCCAGCATATGTCTCTGAAAGACCTGTTGGAGGAGTTGTTAAATTGGCAGCATAACTATTTCCTACGTTTAAACTGTTCCATAAAATTGACCCAGAGCCACCACCAATCCATACATGACCATTATTTGTAGATATTTGAGAACCAGAATTGAATAAAACACCTCCTATATCATTGCCGTCACTGTCTGACCATAAAATAACATTGCCTAAATTTGTTTTAATTGATTTATTGCCTAAAACTACAATATCTCCACTTGCTTTTAAAAGAATATCTCCACCTGAGCCTAAAGAGGTATCTAGTGAATTGTTTATTTCAATATCACCTCCGTAAATAGAAATTGGGCCAGCAATCGCTTGATCACTAGTAATTGTTATGTTAGAAGTGTTTGTCTCTTTTCCAATAGTTAAACCAGTGATATTTGAAACTGTTGAATTAGCTATTGGCCAAGAAAAAGCACCTGAAAAACTATTGCTCGAAGGCTCTACTGTAAGTGTACCAGAAGTAAGTATATTTGACGCTCCTATGAAATTAAGCACGTCTGCTATTAAGGTTATATTTGATGTACTATTTGTAATGCTACTTCCTGTTTTTGCACCTAGATGACTGCCTGCATCAGCTACATATATTCCTTTTGTACCACCATCTAGTTTAATAGATCCTCCACTAGATAATATATCTGGATTTTGAAGAAAAATTCCATAACCTGAACCAGCACCTGATCCTGTGATTGAAATATTCCCCCCACCAGTAGCTAATATTTCTTTAGGATTATTATAATTAAATACAACTCCATGACTAGTGTTTGAAGTTCCAGAAATAGTTATTGCAGCACCACTAGCTTTATTAGATATGAACGATAAAAATTTAGGCCCATCTTCTACGTTATTAACGGCGGTTGATCTTACAAAATTAACACCATAAAGGTTATCACCTTTACCTATTATATGAATAGATCCATTTCCTGAGTTTGCTACCCAACTACCTGTATGCCAAACACCAACTTCATTTCTGTTGTCATTGGTTGAGCTATGATTACTAAATCCTCTAATAACGATGTCACCACCTCCTGAATACATTTGTGTTTCATTTGCCTCTGTAGTTCCAAGTTTTATTCCGTTTCCAAAGGAACTTGATGCAAAACCATCAGGAATACCATCAGATGCTGTGCCTCCATTGGAGCCATCATCTAAACCACCGGCCAAAACAATTTTTCCTCCAGTATTTAGATTGCTAGCAGTGGATCCATTTACCGTATTAATTTCAACGTTATTAGATAAGACAATACTACCTTCATTATTAGTATCACTATCAGACCATAAAATAACATTACCCAGGTTTGTTTCTATTGACTTATTGTCTAGAAGTACAATATCTCCACTAGCTTTTGTAAGAATATCTGCGCCTGAAAGCGTGCTTGTTAGGTTAGCGCTTAGAGCAATATCTCTACCGTAAATAGAAATGGGACCGGCAACTGTCTGATCACTACCAATGGTTATATTAGAGGTATTGGTCTCTTTTCCGATGGTTAAACCCGTAATATTTGAAACCGTTGAATTGGTTAATGGCCACGAAAGAGGACCTGAAAAACTATTGCCTTGAGATAAAACTGAAAGTTGCCCACTGGCATTAATATTAAGCCCATTAGTGTTAGTCACAGAAAAAGCATCTCCAACTAGTTTGATGTTACTAGTAGAAGACGAAATAGTTCCTCCTTGACCAATAGTAAGTTTAGAATCTCCTAACGCATTTCCTTGATTACCCGTTTGAACAACTGAAATTCCCATTGAGCCCCCATCTACTTTAATTTCACCTGAGGCAGCATATAAATTAAGCTTACTTCCATTGTAATAGTTTCCAACTTCTATTCCATAATGTGGGCTTGCTCCTGTTCCAGTTAGATCAATTGAGCCAGAGCCCGATGATTCTATAGTAACAATTCCATCAACCCCTATGCCGTTACCAGTATTTGAACTACCCTTTAATTTTACAGCTACATCTGTAGAGGTTGAATTAAAGCTAGTGTTTGCAGGAATTACAATATCGTGTAACCCAAATAAAATACCTGGGTCTGGGCCAGCAGAAGATGTTTTTCCATCCCATTCAATTGTTCCACTACCCGAATTAATCGTATTGCCACCATAAGTAACAATTCCCCATAAATTTGTGCCTCCATCACCTTTGACTAAAATATCGCCTCCATTAGTTTGAATAGTTGCATTCTCAAAGTATACACCAGCGTTTACATTACTACCACCATCTGAAGGTGTTATAGAGGTACCTGCAACTGCATATCCGTTACCTACAGTGATATCATTCCAGGTAGTATTTCCAGAGCCTCCTCCAATCCAAACACCACCCCCAGCAGTATTTATTACAGAGTCGTCTCGCAATAATACCGAACCATTAGATGTTTGTCCATCACTGTTAGCCCAAAGTATTATGTCACCCCCATTAGTCGTAATAGACTTACTGGTAGCTAGGCTAATATCACCAGTTGCTTTTGTAAGAATATCTGCGCCTGAAAAGGTGGTTGAAATATTAGCATTTAAACTAATAGTTCCTGCATAGATGGAGATTGGTCCATTTATTTCAATATCACTACTTAAATTTACAGTAGCCGTATTCTCTGGCTTACCGATATTTAGTGTACTCTCATTACCACTAAACAATAAATTAGAGATAGTCTGTGCTTCACCAAAAGAGTCACTGGTAGGTTTCATAGAGAAAGCACCTGAAGTGGTAACAGCGGTTTGACCATTGAAAGTGAAATAGTCTGAATCTAAACTAATAGAACTAGAAGAAGAAGTGACACTAGAAGAGAAGCCGTTAACTGTTGAGGCCGATGCACCTCCAAAATAAGTATTTCCTGTAAATACAACCCCTCCAGTAGAATTGCTACTAGATAAAATTTCTATAGGACCATTTTTGGATAATATATAGGCATTGTTACTAGCATCTCCGTTAAAATAAATTTCATTTCCGCTGGAGTTGGTGTTGCCACCCTTTATTTGAATTCCACCACCTGAAATAGCTCTTGATTCGATTAAATATGCACCCTCCCTTAATGAAAATATAGCTCCGGTATATCCCGATCTTTGTGTACTTCCTGTTATTGAAATAGCAGGACTTTCTGTACTATTAGAAGTAATAGCATAATTAGCGTTGCTTCCATAAGCCAATTCTATTCCATGAGCTAAACTTGCATCACCATCCATTAAGATAGTACCGCTTCCAGAATTTATTATAAACTTCTGGGCGCTTAAAATTCCTGGATATTCTATACTTCCAGAGGTTTTACCTCTTATAATAATATCTCCTCCGTCACTTAATAAATTTACAGAACTACCTGTAGTACCATCAGCAGGGCCTAATAAAATACCTCCATGAGAAGTAGTCTTAGAATTCCATGCATAGCCATCAGGAATACCATCGCTAGCTGTGCCGCCGTTTGCACCGTTATCTTCTCCTCCAGCAAGCACTAAAGTTCCTCCATTTGATATAAGCTCAACTCCCAGAGCTAGGTCAATATAACCACCAATATCTACCCCTCCTATTGCAGATTGGTCTGACCAAAGAATTATATTTAATTCTCCAGAACCCGTTGCTTTAACTGAAGCATTTACATCTATGTAATTTAATGATTTGAAAGTTAGACTCCTTTCGGTGATACCCGTATAGCTTATAGGACTGTTAACTGTTATTGATCGGGCATCTATGGTAAGATCTCCAGAACTTAAATAATTTTCTATTACAGAGGCATTAATACTAACATTGCTACCTACTTTAATCAATCCATCTGAATACGTCCAGCCATTATTTATGTCTGCACCTTCAACTCCAGAGGCTACAATAGTTACATTTCCTCTCAATTCAGTAATTCTGGCAAAACCATCGCCATTTCTAGTGCCTGTAGACATCGTACCAGAAGTAACACCTCCTATATAACCTGACCCGCCACCGCCAGCTCCTCCAGCAAAAGATCCAGCTCCGCCACCATACCAGCCACCGCCACCGCCACCGCCTTGAGCTGAATCAGCGGTATTTCTATCTGCAGAAGCCCCTAAACCAAAAGTAGCTGCCACAGAAGGTGTAGAGTTACTTTGAACACCTGTAGCACCACCAGCAGTTTGTGTTCCTCCATTTCCACTACCTCTATAGCTACTAGCCGTAGATACAGCACCAGCCAACCCAGCGATACCGCCACCAGCACCACCTGCAGGGTCATAACCTGAACCAAGATAACTGTAATTACCGCCGCCGCCGCCGCCGCCGCCAGCCACAATTAGTACATCTGATTGAAATGAATTCAATGTACTTAAAACCCCCATCTTTTTTGCAATATGAGTAGCACCTCCACCAGTAAATCCATGAAAAATAATATTAGTACCACCATCTCGGCTACCAGCGCCACCTCCATTAAAAGCAGTGTTAGTAGTACCAGATTGAAACCCTTTTTGACCAACATAAATATATAAGGTTTCGCTAACAGTAAGATCTAAAACCCCCTTTGAGTACCCTCCTTTCCCTCCAGGTCCATAATGATAAATACCACCACCTCCTTGAGCTCCCCAAACTTCTAATTCGTAGGTTCCAGGTTGTAAGGTAACCTCTGAGTAAGTGCCTGAATAAGAAAAATCTAAATTAGACTGCCCTAAAACACTAGAGAAACTCATTAATGTAAAAAATAAAACTGTGATTGTTTTGATTATATTGGAGGATATTTTTGTATGCATGGCTATCAATGGTATGATTTACTTGTAATTATTTGTTTTTTTAAATGTTTAAAATCTACTTTTAGAAAAAAATCATTGAATAAGATAAAGTTATTTATCTAACCTACAAAAATACAATAAATTATGGTATTTTTTTTAAAAAAAACATCAACCAAAATACAAGCATTACTTTAAAAAATGAGAGCCAATTTTCATCAACCTACATTTAGATAAAACCACTATATCAATCCAATTTTATTGAAACATAAAGAAAAGAAGTTAACAACGTTAAATTGTTTGATTATGAGCACTTTAAATAATGTAAATTGTTTTTACACATCAATAAAGTATTAAAAATTAGTCTATTAACAGACATTATACACGCAACAATCTAAACTACACAATGCAACCTAAATATTATCTAAACTTTATTTGTTTTATTTTTTTAGACTTAATTCTTATCAACTACAAAAAGTATTTACCTTTGCAAAATGATACATAAAGCTGGTTTTGTAAATATTATTGGAAATCCTAATGTGGGTAAATCTACCTTAATGAATGCTTTGGTAGGCGAAAAGCTCTCGATAATTACCCCCAAAGCACAAACAACAAGACACAGAATTTTAGGAATTGTAAATGATGAAAATCATCAAATTATATTTTCTGATACACCAGGAATTATAAAACCTGCCTATGAATTACAATCTTCTATGATGGATTTTGTAAAATCTGCCTTTGAAGATGCCGATATTTTAATTTATATGGTAGAGGTTGGTGAAAAAGAACTAAAAAACGAGGCTTTTTTTAATAGAATTATTCATAGTGAGATTCCAGTAATTTTATTACTTAATAAAATTGACAAATCATCACAAGATGAAGTTGAAGATAAAATAGAATATTGGAAAAACAAAGTACCTAATGCAGATGTTTTTGTGATTTCTGCTTTAGAGGGTTTTAATGTAACTGCCGTTTTTGATAAAATAAAAGAGTTATTGCCAGAAGCACCTCCTTTTTACCCAAAAGACCAATTAACAGACAAACCAGAACGTTTTTTTGTAAACGAAAAAATTAGAGAAAAAATTCTAATGCACTACAAAAAAGAAATTCCTTATTCTGTAGAAGTAGAAACAGAAAGTTTTATAGAAGAAGAAAATATTGTTAAAATACGTTCTGTAATTATGGTAGAAAGAGATACTCAAAAAGGAATTATCATAGGCCATAAAGGAACTGCCATTAAACGTGTGGGTGCAGAAGCTAGAAAAGATTTAGAACGCTTTTTTCAGAAAAAAGTGTTTATTGAGCTTTTTGTAAAAGTGAATAAAAATTGGCGAAGCGATAAAAATCAATTAAAGAGATTTGGGTACAATCAAAAATAATTATTGCTCGATTTTAAGTAGAAAGCTAAATATTCTTAATCATAAAATCGTGTAATTTTTTCATTTGACTTTTACCTGTGTCTTTTCCAACTTTTCCTAAAAAATATAGCAAAAGCCACAATAAAGGTAAAATTACAAGCATTATTACAGGTAAAACTACAGATTCTTTTAAAGATAATTTGGTGTATAACAATACACAAAAGCCTAAAAAAGAAATGCCTACCACAAAGTGAACAAACATAAAAAGCGTCCAAACTTGGGGTGTAGGCCCAAAAAGGCCTTTTAGTTTGCAAACATTTTCTGAAACCTCTACAGCTTCTAAATGAAGTTGTGGCGACCAAAAATGTTCGTCTTTTTTGGGTACAGAAATAAAAATATGCCCATCAACAATATTACCTCTAAAGACAGTTTCTTCTTTTTTAAATTCGTTAGAAAACCGCTCTAAAACAGCTGTATAACTTTCATCTAAATCAATAGAAAATCGAGGTCTTAAAAAAAGCTCGCTATTTCTTTTTTCTATTAAAAGATTCTTTATTGAACTCATAAAAAAGCATTTTATAAGTCTAAATTTACAATAAATTATCATACAGTAAATTGTATCTTTGCAAAAAATATGAATAACATGAACAGTATTGTTGCCATTGTAGGAAGACCTAATGTAGGAAAGTCGACACTTTTTAATAGACTTGTGCAGCGTAGAGAAGCCATTGTAGACTCTGTTAGTGGAGTTACAAGAGATAGGCATTATGGAAAATCTGATTGGAATGGAAAAGAGTTTTCTGTTATAGATACGGGTGGTTATGCTATTGGTTCTGATGATATTTTTGAAGAAGAAATTAGAAAACAAGTTGCTTTAGCTATCGATGAAGCAGATATTATTGTTTTTGTGGTAGATGTTGAAGAAGGAATTACGCCTATGGATGCAGAAGTTGCAAAACTGCTTAGAAAAGTTAAAAAACCTATTTTTTTAACAGTTAATAAGGTAGATAACGCAATGCGTGATGCGGATGCTGTAGAATTTTACAACTTAGGTTTGGGCGATTATCATACAATATCCTCTATAAACGGAAGTGGAACTGGAGACTTATTAGACGCTATAGCAGCAAAAATGCCAGCACCAGAAGAAGTAGACTTAGAAAAAGAAGAATTACCAAGATTTGCTGTTGTTGGAAGACCAAATGCAGGAAAATCTTCTTTTATAAATGCTTTAATTGGAGAAGATAGAAACATTGTAACCAACATTGCTGGTACCACAAGAGATTCTATTGATACTAAATACAATAGATTTGGTTTCGATTTTAATTTGGTAGACACAGCTGGCATCCGAAAAAAATCTAAAGTAAAAGAAGACTTAGAGTTTTACTCTGTAATGCGTGCAGTACGTTCTATAGAATACTCTGATGTTATTGTGTTGGTAGTAGATGCCACTCGTGGTTTTGAAGGGCAAGACCAAAACATTTTTTGGCTCGCAGAAAAAAATAGAAAAGGGGTTGTAATCCTTATAAATAAATGGGATTTAGTTGAAAAAGAAACCAATACCATGCGCGATTTTGAAGCCATGGTTAGAAAACAAATAGAACCATTTACAGATGTGCCTATTGTATTTATTTCTGCCTTAACAAAACAAAGAATTTTTAAAGCCATAGAAACTGCTGTAGAAGTTTTTGATAAAAGAAAAAACAAAATACCTACCAGTAAGTTGAATGACGTAATGTTAGATGTGATAAAAAGTTACCCACCACCAGCAACTAAAGGAAAATTTGTGAAAATTAAATATTGCATGCAATTGCCAACACAAACACCTCAATTTGCATTTTTTTGTAATTTACCTCAGTATGTTAGAGACCCTTACAAACGTTTTATAGAAAATAAATTACGAGAAATTTACGACTTTTCTGGTGTACCAATTACCATTTATTTTAGACAAAAGTAATTCCCAATCAATTTTACCGCCTTGTCTATAAAACTTGTAATGTAGTCCTTAATATTTTTTCAAAATAAACAAATAATAATAGTTTCTTTTATTTTGAATTTTGTCATAAATTTATATAACACTTTTAATGTGCCAAAAAAAGTGTTTTTTTAAAACCTTTTTTCATCAAATAAAAAAAGAAAAAATTTAAACATGCTAACTTGGAAAAACATTATCAATTTTACTACAAAAGGAAACCCAACTCCTGATAGAAGAGTAGAAAAATCTGAAGAGGAATGGAAAGAATTTTTAACAGTAGAACAATATAGAATTACCAGAAAAAAAGGAACAGAAAGACCACATTCTGGAGCACTTTGTTCTATTTATGATGAAGGCAAATACAATTGCGTTTGCTGCAACACCCCATTATTTGATTCTACGATAAAATTCGACTCTAACTCTGGATGGCCCAGTTTTACACAACCCATTAAAGAAAATGCGATTAAATATCATAAAGATGTTTCTTTTGGTATGGTAAGAGTAGAAGTTTTATGCAATACTTGCGATGCTCATTTAGGACACATTTTTCCAGATGGACCAGAACCAAGTGGCTTGCGTTATTGTATCAATTCAGAATCTATGGTTTTAGATAAAAACGATTAAGTTTCTCCTACTTTTTTAAATAAGAAAGAAAAAATGAGTAAAAATATACAAATTGCCACTTTAGGTGGTGGTTGTTTTTGGTGTACAGAAGCTGTATTTCAAGAAGTAAAAGGTGTCGTAAAAGTGGTTTCTGGTTATGCAGGTGGTAATGTTCCTGGCAAACCAACATATAGAGAAATTTGCTCTGGTTTAACAGGTCATGCAGAAGTAATACAAATTACTTTTGATGCAAATAGTATCTCTTTTGAAGATATTTTAGTTATTTTTATGACAACACACAACCCAACAACCTTAAATCAACAAGGTGCAGACAAAGGCACACAATATAGATCTGTAATTTTTTATCATACAGAAACACAAAAAGTAATTGCAGAAGAAGTTTTAAAACAGCTACAAGGTTATTTTGATGCTAAAATTGTAACAGAAATAAGTGCGTTACCTATTTTTTATGAGGCTGAATCTGAACATCAAAATTATTACAAAGAAAACACACAACAAGGGTATTGTAGTTTTGTAATAGCACCCAAATTGGCAACCTTAAGAAAACTGCATGCAGATAAATTAAAATAAAAGATTAAGTAAGTTGCCAAATAAACGTTTTAAAAGAAGAAAGAAAAATGAAGTTAGCCATAAAAAATACTTTTATAAACAATTTACCTGCAGATAGTAATCTAGAAAATACAAGGCGTCAAGTAGAAAATGCGGCGTATTCTTTTGTAAATCCGAAACAAACTAAAAACCCAAAAGTTTTGCATGTTTCTCTAGAAATGGCAATAGAATTAGGTATTTCTAAAGAAGAAACACAATCAGAATTTTTTAAAAATATATTTACTGGAAACCAAGTTTATCCCAACACAAAACCTTATGCCATGTGTTATGCTGGGCATCAATTTGGCAATTGGGCAGGACAATTAGGAGATGGTAGAGCTATTAATTTATTTGAAGTTGAGCATCAACAAAAAAATTGGAAAGTACAATTAAAAGGTGCTGGAGAAACCCCATATTCTAGAACTGCAGATGGCTTGGCAGTATTACGTTCTTCTATTAGAGAATATTTATGCAGTGAAGCCATGTTTCACTTAGGCATTCCAACAACAAGAGCTTTGTCTTTAAGTGTATCTGGAGACGATGTTTTACGCGATGTCTTATATGATGGAAATCCTGCTTATGAAAAAGGCGCAATAGTTTCTAGAATTGCCCCTTCATTTTTACGATTTGGAAGTTTCGAAATTTTTGCAGCTAGAAATGACCATAAAAACTTAAAAGTTTTAGCAGATTATACCATCAACCATCATTTTTCGCATTTAGGAAAACCGTCTAAAGAAACCTATATCAACTTTTTTAAAGAAGTTGTAGCACGTACTTTAGATATAATTATCCATTGGCAAAGAGTGGGTTTTGTGCATGGAGTTATGAATACAGATAACATGTCTATCTTAGGGTTAACCATAGATTACGGACCCTATGGTTGGTTAGAAGATTTCGATTATAGCTGGACACCCAATACTACAGACAGACAAAATAGACGTTATAGGTATGGCAACCAGCCAAATATTGGCTTATGGAATTTGTACCAATTGGCAAATGCTTTGTACCCATTAGTTGAAGAAGTAGCACCTTTGGAAGCAATTTTAAATCAATATAAAATTGATTTTGAAACCAAGTCTTTACAAATGATGAAATCTAAATTAGGTTTATTCATGAATGATAAAGAAGATGTAAAGCTGATACAAGATTTAGAAGATTGCTTGCAGTTGACAGAAACAGACATGACCATTTTCTTTAGAAACTTAAGTGATTTTGAAGGAACCAATTTCTTTGAAATTTTAGAAAATGCTTTTTATATTACTGAAGAAGTGTCTAAAGACATAAAAGAAAAGTGGGAAAAATGGTTTCAAAACTATGATGATAGACTTCAAAAAGAATCTTTAAATCAGCTACAAAGAAAAGAAAAAATGGATGCTGTAAACCCAAAATATGTATTGCGAAATTACATGGCTCAATTGGCAATTGATGCAGCAGATAATGGAGATTATTCTTTGATAAACGAATTGTTTCAACTTTTAAAAAAGCCTTATTCAGAGCAACCAAAATATGAAAAATGGTTTGCTAAAAGACCTGAATGGGCTAGAAATAAAGTGGGTTGTTCTATGTTGTCTTGTAGCTCGTAAAAAGTTTAGAATTTAAAAAGACCTCACAGGTTTTTTACACTGTGAGGTCTAAAAACATAAATAAAAATGAATTTAGCCCTAGGAACAGCTGCTTTGGGGAGACCTCAGTATGTTAATGTTCGAACAGAAGAATGTGATAATTCTAATTTAAACACTTTTAGAAAACAGAGTTTTCAGGTTTTAGAAGACGCTTATCAATTAGGTATCAGATATTTTGATACTGCTCCTGGTTATGGTTTGGCAGAAGAATTAGTTTTAGAATGGTTGCAATCTAAAAAAGATAATACTATAGAAATTGCTACAAAATGGGGGTATACATATACTGCAAATTTTGATGCAAAGGCAACCGTTCACGAAGTAAAAGAACACAGTATTGGCAAATTAAAAGAGCAATGGAGCATTTCTAAACAGCTACTACCCTATTTAAAAGTGTATCAAATACATTCTGCAACCCTAGAAACTGGTGTGTTAGAAAACACAGAAGTGCTTGAGTTTTTACACAAATTAAAAGTAAACTATCAGCTAAAAATTGGGTTATCTAGCACTGGCACAAATCAAGTAGAAATTATTAAAAAAGCGTTAAATATTAAAATTAATGGAGATTTTTTATTTGATATTTATCAAGTTACCTATAATTTTTTAGACCAAAGTTTGTTAAAAATTACTGATGAACTTAAAGTACTAAACAAGAAAATTGTTATTAAAGAAGCTTTAGCAAATGGTAGAATTTTTAAAAATAAAAAATACAATCATTATAAAAATACCTATACAATTTTAGAAAATTTAGCTAAAAAATACAAAGTTGGTGTTGATGCTATTTCTTTACAATTCTGCTTGCAAAGCATTCCTAACGCTATCGTTTTAAGTGGTGCTAGTTCTAAAGTACAATTACAACAAAATCTATTATCGAAAAAAATTTCACTTTCAAATTCTGAAATTCAAAAACTAAAATCTTGTAAAGTTTCTCCAGAATTTTATTGGAAAGAGCGCAAAAACTTATCATGGAACTAACAAAATTGCTTTTGGTGGTGTTTGTCATTAGTGTACTGAAGCTGTTTTTCAATCGTTAATTGGTGTAAAAAAAGTAATCCAAGGCTGGGTAGCTTCTAAAGACGAACACAATAGTTTTTCTGAAGCTGTAATTATAAAATTTACCCAGAAAATCGATCTTAAAACATTAATAGAAATACATTTACATACCCATAAAAGCACCAAAAATCATTCTATGAGAAATAAATATCGCTCTGCGATTTATTATTTTTCTTGAATTCAAAAAGAAGTATGTAAACAAATTCTTATTGATTTACAATGAGCTTTTTCTAATAAAGTCATCACGCAACTATTACCTTTTCATCAATTTAAACCATCCTCTTTAAAGTTTCAAAATTATTACAAAACCAATCCATAAAAACCCTTTTGTAAAAAATACATCCACCCAAAAATAAACTTTTTAAAAACTAATTTTTCTAAACGAGTAAAATAAGCAGATTCCATTTAATGTTTTATCTTAGTAATAAATTATAAGAAAGTTTATTTTATGTTGCATGAGTTTAAAGAAATAATTAACACAGCACTTATAAATCAACAAAAAGGCATTAAAAATGTTTTAGTTACAGTTGTAGATTTAGAAGGTTCTTCTTACAGAAAACCTGGTGTTAGAATGTTAATTTCTGAGAATAACACGTTTACAGGAGCCGTAAGTGGTGGCTGTGTAGAAAAAGAAATTGTTAGAAGAGCACAAACTGTTTTTAAAGATAACAAAGCCAAAATAATAACTTATGATGGCAGATACAGATTAGGTTGTGAGGGTATTTTATATATTTTAATAGAACCTTTTGAAATTTCTACTGATTTTGTAAATGAATTTACGGCAGCTTTAGCAAAAAGAGAAGAAGTAAATATTACCTGTTTTTACAAAAAAGAAGATGAGGCATTTGGTGCTTTTGGCACCATTATCTCTTTTAAAAATAAGTTAGAATTTACTTTTACTACTCACAAAATACAATCAAAAAAAAACAGCCTTATTTTTAAGCAAACCTTGCAACCTTTATTTAAATTGCTAATTATTGGCGGCGAACATGATGCTGTAAAATTGTGTAAAATAGCTTCTAATTTAGGTTGGCAAATAGAAATAATTACTGCTGCCAAAGACAGTAAAGATATTACTAATTTTCCTGGAGCAAGTAGTTTGGTAAATTCAACACCAGAAATAATACAACTTTCTAAGATTGATAACAATACTGCCATTGTTATTATGAATCATAGTTATGTACAAGATTTAAAATACCTAATAAAATTGGTAAACGAAACACCTATTTATATTGGTATTTTAGGGGCTCCAAAAAGAAGAGAAAAGTTATTTAATGAACTTTTTGAATACGCACCAGAAACTACAACTGCGTTTTTAAATTGTATTTACACACCTGCTGGTTTGCAAATTGGTGCTAAAACAGCAGAGGAAATTGCAGTATCAATTGTGGCAGAAATTTTAGCAGTTGTTAGAAAAAAAGAGCCTCATTCTTTAAGAGATTTAAATGGAAAAATACATAGTTAATTGATGAAGAACATCGCAATTTTAGTGTTGGCTGCTGGTAAATCTACGAGGATGAAAACGCCAAAACAACTGGTAAAAATTGGTAATAATTTTTTATTGGAAACTGTTTTATCCAAAGCAAAAGCAATCAATAAAAACCATGTATATTGTGTTTTGGGTGCAAATGCGACTACTATTAGAAGAGAAATTTCATCATCAAACATACATTTTATTTACAACAATAATTTTGATACAGGTTTAAGTGCTAGTATTGTTTCTGGCATTAATGCTATACATTTAAAACCCAATAAATATGATGGCGTTTTAATTTTATTAGGAGACATGCCTGCAGTCGAAAAAGAATATTTAAAAGATATGATACATCTTTTTTCTAAAGATAAATCAAAAATTATTGCCTCTAACTACAAGAATAAAATAGGGGTACCAGCAATTTTTCCAAATCATTATTTTTTACAATTAAAATCATTACAAGGAGATTTTGGTGCTAAAGAGATTTTAAACAAAAACATAAATGTTTTCCCAATGCCAAAACAAACCAATTTTATAGATATAGATACAGAAAAAGACCTACAAAACTTTAAAAACTCTATTTTAAATTAGTTATTACCGTTTCATATGAAATTAATGAAAAGACTCTATTTATAATTTTTAAGTCTTTTTATAGGCGTCTATGTAAATGCATCATAAAATATGAAAGCGTATTACTATTTTATTTTGAAGAAGAAAAATCTAGAAGTAAATAGTAGAAAATGTTTTTTTTCGAAGATTTACCAACCTCCAGAGGCTCCACCTCCGCCAAAACTACCTCCACCAAAACCACCACCAAAACCACCAGAAGAACCACCAAAACCTCCTCCAGAAGAACTACCAAAACCTCCACTACCTCTACCAGCATTACTTAAAATAATGGCACTAAAAATAGTGTCTGCCAAAGAGCCTCTTCTATAGTTTTTTCCCCCTCCTTTATTGTTTTTGTTCCCTCTAGAAACTAAGATGAAAAAAATAATTATAATGATGATAAAGAGCATAATACCTGGATCAAAATCTTTTGATTTTTGCTTTCTTATTCCTTTAAATTCGCCATTTAAAGTTCTAAAGATATAATCTGCTCCTTTATCTAAACCTGTATAAAAATCCCCTTTTTTAAATTCAGGAATAATAACTCTGTCTATAATTCTTTTCGATTGAAAATCGGTGAGTAAATACTCTACACCTTTTCCTGTGCTAATAGTTATTTTTTTGTCATTTTTTGCCAACAACATTAAAACACCATTATCTTCTTTTGCTTGCCCAATTCCCCATTTTTCGCCCCAATTTGCAGCTAAGTACGCAATGTTTTCACCTTGTGTAGATGGTATAATTGCAACTACAATTTGTGTTGTTGTTGTATCTGAATATCTTACCAACTTATCTTCTAAAGATTTTTTTTGTGAAGCTGAAAGTAAGTTTACATAGTCGTAAACACTGGTTTGAAATTTTGGTTTTTCTGGAATATTAAATCCTTGAGAAAAGGTATTTAAAGAAAAAAACAGCGCAAAGAAAAATAACGAACTTTTACTCAAACTTACCAACTGAAAACTGCTTACTGAAAACTGCTTACTGAATATCATCCTTTAGAAATTTCATTAGAAAGTTCGTCTACATCATCTGTTTGATAGGGAAAATGAGATTGTAATTCTTCTCCTGCTTTTAAAATACCATCTACCATACCTTGTTTAAAATTACCTTGTTTAAACTGGCTTTGGATACTATCTTTTGTGGAATCCCAAAAATCTTTTGGCACCACATCGTTAATACCCTTATCACCATAAATAACAAACTTTTTATCGTTTACAGCAACATATAATAATACTGCATTAGAATCTTTAGTATTGTCCATTTTTAAGAGATGAAATACTTCTAAAGCACGTTCAAAGTGTTCCTTTTTTGAAGTGGCTTCTATGTGTACACGTATTTCGCCAGAAGTATTTTTTTCTGCAGTTCTAATTGCAGAAATAATTTCTTGTTCTTCTGTGGGAGTAAGAAATTCTTTTACTTTAGACATTTATTTTTTATTAAAATCAAAGTTTACATCTGGTGCATTTTCTGAACCTGGATTTGATTTGTAACGAGCCATTTCATCAAAATTTAAAATACCCGCTAACAAAGAGCCTGGAAAAACTTTTATGTGTTTGTTGTACATATTTACACCTTCATTAAAACGGTCTCTTGCAACATTAATTCTATTTTCTGTACCTTCTAATTGACTCTGTAATTCTAAAAAGTTTTTATTGGCTTTTAAGTCTGGATAACGCTCTACCACTAATAATAATTTAGATAATGCACCACTTAAACCCGCTTGAACTTGTTGAAATTGCGCCATTTTCTCTGGTGATAAATCTCCTGTATTTATTGTTGTAGAAGTTGCTTTAGACCTTGCTTCTATGACTTGTGTTAAGGTTTCTTTTTCAAAATCTGCAGCACCTTGAACGGTTTTTACCAAGTTGCCTATTAAGTCATTTCTTCGCTGGTAAGCACTTTCTACATTAGACCAAGTTGTTTTTGCATCTTCTTGTAACACAACAGCTTTGTTATTAAAGCCTTTTACCCAGCTATATGCTACATATACTAGTAACGCTATAATTATAAGTGGTAACCATTTTTTCATAATTTTTATATTGATTTTAATTGATTTTTATTTTTGACTGTAACAAATTTACCTATTATTTTTGACAGTATAAAGCCGTTTTTTATGCAATCTACTTTAATTAGACAGCAATTTTGCTTTTCTGTTACAATTGATTTTTAATTTTAACCAATTCTGCTTTTACAAACTCTAATTTTGTAATTAATTCATGGTTTTGCAAAGTAGTATTAGGGTTTTGTTTTAATTTTTGTTTTGCACCTTCAAGCGTAAAACCTCTTTCTTTTACCAAATTAAAAATTAACTTAAAATTTTTAATATCCTCTGCAGTAAAAAGTCTGTTTCCTTTGGCATTTTTTTTGGGCTTAATAATGTCAAACTCTTTTTCCCAAAAACGAATTAAAGAGGTATTTACATTAAAAGCTTTGGCAACCTCGCCAATTTTGTAATATCGTTTTTCAGGTAAGTCTATGTGCATTATTAGTCTTTAAAACTTAGCAATATTTAATTGATAAAATAAATGATTTTCAAATATATTAATCGTAAGATTGCCCTTCTTCTTCAGCAGCTTTTTGCATAGCAGCAAATTCTTCTGGTGTTAAATCACCGTAATAAAAGTTGATTGGGTTTAGAGTTCTATTATTTTTATGAACCTCGTAGTGTAAATGTGCCGAAACAGATCTACCTGTATTACCCACATACCCAATTAAATCTCCACGTTTTACTTTTTGCCAGCGTCTAGCTTTAATTTTACTCATGTGGGCATAGATAGTTTTATAGCCATAACCATGGTCTATATAGACTACTTTACCATAAGTAGCACTTCTTCCAGATCGAATCACTTTTCCATTTCCAGAAGCATAAATTGGTGTTCCTAAAGGAGCTGTAAAATCCATTCCTTTGTGAAACTTTCTAATTTTTAAAATAGGGTGCATTCTCCATTTATAACCAGAAGCCATTCTTGTTAAATCTTCTAATTTTACAGGCAAAATAGCAGGTATTGAAGCCAACATTTTTTCTTTTTCTTTTGCCAAAGCAACTATTTCATCTAAAGATTTAGACTGCACTACCAACTGTTTTGATAATATATCTATATCTTTAGTTAACTCTTTTATCATTTTAGAGTTTTCATACCCCTCTAAGCTTTTATATCTATTTACACCTCCAAAACCTGCTTTTCGTTGTTCGTCTGGTATTGGATTTGCCTCAAAATACAACCTATAAATATTGTTATCTCTTTCTTGTAGTTGTGCTAAAATATTAGAGCTTTCTTCCATTCTTTTAGCTAACAAATCGTAGTTTAGCTTTAAGTTTTCGTTTTCTCTTTTTAATGCTCTTTCGTTTGGAGACATAATAAATTGACTAAAAACAATAAAACCAATAAAGCCGATTAATAAAATAGCTAAGAAACCAAAAATACTTCTTTTATAATAGTCGCTTTTCTTAACCGCAATTTTTCTGTAAGAAAGCGTATCTGCATCGTAATAATATTTTACTTTTGCCATAATAGTAATTGTGCTATTTTTGCTTTTTAAAATCGAATTTAATTTAAATATTCGCTTTTATTAATTCACAAATTTACAAAATGTTTTACAACTACCTTTTTAGCGTAGTTTTTTTAAAAGTATATTAACAAATTAACATCCCAATTTTTTTGGGAAAACCTTTCTTTTTTTTATGAAATCTCAAGATATAAGAGCTACTTTTCTAAATTTTTTTAAAGAGAAAAATCATTTAATTGTGCCTTCTGCACCTATGGTTACTAAAAACGACCCTACTTTACTTTTTGTAAATTCTGGTATGGCTCCATTTAAAGAGTATTTTTTAGGAAATGGTACTCCAAAAAAGAATAGAATTTCAGATTCACAAAAATGTTTACGTGTTTCCGGGAAACATAATGATTTAGAAGAAGTGGGGTATGACACCTATCACCATACATTATTTGAAATGTTAGGGAATTGGTCTTTTGGAGATTATTTTAAAAAAGAAGCAATTGCTTGGGCTTGGGAATTGTTAACCGAAGTTTATAAAATTGATAAAGACATTTTATATGTAACTGTTTTTGAAGGTTCTAATGATAAAGATGCTTTAGAAATGGATACTGAAGCTTATGATATTTGGAAACAATACATTGCTGAAGACCGTATTTTAAAAGGAAATAAAAAAGATAATTTTTGGGAGATGGGCGAACAAGGACCTTGTGGACCTTGTTCAGAAATTCATGTTGACATTCGTTCTGCAGAAGAAAAAGCAAAAATAGACGGACGTAGTTTAATTAACGAAGATCATCCACAGGTGGTAGAAATCTGGAATTTAGTTTTTATGCAATTCAACAGAAAAGCAAACGGAACTTTAGAAGACCTACCCAACAAACACATAGATACTGGTATGGGTTTTGAGCGTTTGTGTATGGTTTTACAAAACGTACAATCTAATTACGATACCGATGTTTTTAAACCAATAATTAGCGAAATTGAAACCATTACGAACACAAAATATGGTATCAATAAAAAACAAGATATTGCCACTCGTGTAATTTCAGACCATGTTAGAGCTGTTGCATTTTCTATTGCAGATGGGCAACTGCCAAGTAACACCGGTGCTGGCTATGTTATTCGTAGAATTTTAAGACGTGCCATTCGTTACGGATTTACCTTTTTAGACAAAAAAGAACCATTTATTTACAGATTGGTAGACATTTTAAGTAAAAAAATGGGAGATGCTTTTCCTGAATTAAAAGCACAAAAGCAACTGATAGAAAATGTAATTAAAGAAGAAGAAACCTCTTTTTTAAGAACTTTAGACAAAGGTCTTATTTTATTAGATGCTATTATTGCATCTTCATCCACTAAGGAAATTTCTGGAGAAAAAGTGTTTGAATTGTATGATACTTTTGGATTTCCAATAGATTTAACAGCTTTAATTTTATCGGAAAAAGGATATACTTTAAATGAGAAAGGGTTTAATGAAGAGCTGCAAAAACAAAAAAATAGATCTAGAGCTGCAAGTAAAAGTTCTACAGACGATTGGACTATTTTAATTGATGATTTAGAAGAAGAGTTTATTGGTTATGATACCTTAGAAACCAATGTTAAATTAACAAGATACAGAAAGGTTACTTCTAAAAAAGATGGCGAAATGTATCAATTAGTATTTAACCTTACACCTTTTTATCCAGAAGGTGGCGGACAGGTTGGAGACAAAGGGTATTTAGAAACTACACAAGGTGATGTGCTTTATATTTTAGACACCAAAAAAGAGAATAATGTAATTATTCACTTTACAAAAAACCTCCCTAAAAATTTAAATGACAGTTTTAAAGCTGTTGTAGATAATAAACAACGTTATAGAACAGAATGTAACCATACAGCAACCCATTTATTACATCAAGCTTTAAGAGAAATTTTGGGCACACATGTAGAACAAAAAGGTTCTGCTGTACACTCTAAATATTTACGATTTGATTTTTCTCATTTTTCTAAATTAACCTTAGAAGAATTGCGTGATGTAGAGAATTTTGTAAATAGAAGAATTGTTGGTAAACTGCCGTTGATTGAAAAAAGAAACATTCCGATGCAAGAGGCTTTAAATGAGGGCGCAATTGCATTGTTTGGAGAGAAATATGGAGATACTGTAAGAGCCATTAAATTTGGAAAATCTGTAGAGTTATGTGGTGGTACTCACGTAAAAAATACAGGTGATATTTGGCACTTTAAAATAAAGTCTGAAAGCGCTGTTGCTTCTGGTATACGAAGAATTGAAGCAATTACCAATGATGCTGTTAAAGATTTTTACTCTGAAAACAACAGCACCTTATTCGAAATTAAAGAGTTACTAAACAACCCCAAGGAACCTGTAAAGGCTGTAAAAAAATTACAAGAAGAAAATACCGATTTACAAAAGCAAATAGAGCTTCTTTTAAAAGAAAAAGCACAAAACTTGTCTGGAGAAATTAAAAATCAGTTACAAGAAATTAATGGTGTGCAATTTTTAGCTAAGAAAGTAGATTTAGATGCAAACGGAATAAAAAACTTAGCTTTTGGTTTAGGCAAAGAATACGAAAATTTATTTTTATTATTTGCAACTGCACCTACCAAAGAAAAAGCTATGCTAACCTGTTATATTTCTAAAGAATTAGCCAACAAACGGGGGTATGATGCTGGTAAAGTGGTTAGAGAATTAGGTAAATTAATACATGGTGGTGGTGGTGGCCAAAACTTTTTTGCAACTGCTGGAGGCAGAAATCCAGGAGGGATTTCACAAGTATTAGAAAGAGCAAAAGATTATTTAATATAAAACTTTGTAAAATTCAAATTAAATAATTAATCATAAAATAAATATTTGATATCTCAATTTATTAAGTTAAATTTGAACTTATTGTGTTAGTTTCTATCAATTTAGAAACTACAAATTTATGGCAAATTTAGAGACATTTTCTGGTGATTTTACAAAACAAGAAGCTAGACATTTATTAAAAAGAACTTCTTTTGGAGTTACACAAGATTTAGTATTAGAAGCTACAACAATAGGTTTAACAGAAACCATAAAAAAGTTATTTGAAGAATCATCTCCAGAAAATTTCCCCTTAAAATACGAACCTGATGGAATAGAAAGAGGGGAAGTAAACGATCCAGATGTTACTTACGGAAATACATGGGTTAATGCACCTTTATACCCAGATTTACCAACTTCTCAAGAAAGAAATAAAGTTTTTAGAGCTAGAAACCGATCGCAATATGCTTGGTCCTTTTTACAAATGCAAAACGCCGGAATTTCCATTAAAGAAAAACTGACTTTATTTTGGCACAATCATTTTGTATCAGAAAACCAGCATCCTCATAGAGAGTTTTTTTACATGGATATTCTAAGAAAAAACGCACTAGGTAACTTTAAAGAAATTACCAAGCAAATTACCTTAGACCCCAATATGCTAATTTATTTAAGTGGTAATGAAAACACAAATACAGCTCCAAACGAAAACTACTCAAGAGAATTACTAGAACTATTTACGCTTGGCAAAGGTGCTGCCTTGGGTAATGGAGATTATACCAATTATACAGAACAAGATGTAGTGCAAATAGCAAAAGTATTAACTGGGTGGAGAGCAAGATGGATTAGACATGAAACACCTTTAAAGGCATATTTTACAAATGGCAGACACACAAAAGGAGACAAAATACTATCACACAGATTTAATAACGCTATAATTACAGAAAACGGAGCCGAGGAATATAAAGATATTATAGACATTATTTTTCAACAAGAAGAATGTTCTAAATTTATTACAAGACAATTATACAAATGGTTTGTGAATACTGAGATAACCGAAGAAATTGAAACTAATATAATTGTTCCTTTAGCAAAAATTATTAAAGAAAATAATTATGAAGTATCACCAGCTTTAAAAATCTTATTTAGTTCAGATCATTTTTTTGAAAGTACCTTTTGCATGATTAAAAGCCCTATAGATTTAATATTCTCTACAACAAAATCTTTAGGTTTAATAGCCCCAAAAACCTCTGTAAAAGAAGAATATGAATTTGCTTATGTATTGTATTTAATGGCAACAGATTTAGAACAATCTATCTATCATCATCCAGATGTAGCAGGTTGGAAAGCTTATTACCAAGAGCCATTATTTCACAAAACTTGGATAAATAGTTATTTACTACCTAAAAGATTAGAATATTGTAAATCTTTAGTTGTTGGAGGTATAATTATTATCGATGAAAAAAAATACACAATACCACCGTTAGTTCCAGTTTTAGAAATAACAGCAGGTATAACTGGAGCCGAAAACCCAAATACTTTAATTTCAGAATTAGCAAACCAGCTGTTTAATTATAGTATTTCTAATGATCAATTAAATGCATTAAAAGATATTTTAATACCAGGTTTACCAGATTTTGAATGGACTGTAGAGTATACAAATTATTTAGGCGATACCTCTAATGAAGCCCTGCGTATTTCTGTTGATAAAAAATTGAGAGATTTAATTGGAACTATGGTACAAATGTCTGAATTTCAAATAATGTAATAATGAAAAAGACAGTAAAATTAAATAGAAGGGATTTTATAAAACTAAGCACCATTGCTTCTGCTTCTTTACCATTAACATTAAATGGTTTTTCACTATTTGCCAATCAAAAGCCAAAGGAATATAGTTTTTTAGAAGATAATGAAAACATTTTAGTTTTGATTCAATTACAAGGTGGTAATGATGGTTTAAATACGGTTTTTAATCTCAATCAATATGATAATTTACAAAGCGTACGTTCTAATATTATCATTCCAGAAAACGAGTTATTGACTCTACATGATGAAAACTGTTTACATCCATCTATGATGGGTATGAAAAAAATGTATGATGAAGAAAAATTAGGGATTGTACAAAATGTTGGTTATCCAGACCAAAATAGAAGTCATTTTAGATCTACAGATATTTGGAATTCTGCCTCAGATTCAGAAGACTATGTTTCATCTGGCTGGTTAGGACGTTTTTTTAATGAAAATCATTCAGAATTTCCAGAAAATTATCCAAATACAGAAAACCCAGATCCATTTGCTATAACTGTTGGCAAAATTGTTTCAGAAACTTGCCAAGGGCCAAATATTAATTTTTCTATGGCTTTGTCAGATCCAGAAAATCCTGGAACTGCTTTTGCTGCCAATTCAGGTAACATACCAAATAACTGTTATGGAGATGCTTTAACATTTGTAAACAACACTGTAAAGCAAACAAACGCCTATGCAGATGCAATTAAAACAGCTTCTAACAAAGGAAACAACTTATCAGAAAAATATACCACTAGCAATAAAAACAAATTAGCCGGTAAACTAAAAAATGTAGCAAGATTAATATCTGGAGGCTTAAAAACAAAAGTATACATTGTTCAGTTGGGTGGTTTTGACACACATGACAATCAAATAATTGATGTAGATAAAAAAACAGGAAGACATGGAAGTTTATTAAAGGAGTTGTCAGATGCAATTGCCGCTTTTCAAGATGATTTACAACTTTTAGGAATTGATAAAAAAGTAATGGGGATGACTTACTCTGAATTTGGGAGAAGAATTAGATCTAATGGAGGTTTAGGTACAGATCATGGTACTGCAGCTCCTCTATTTTTATTTGGTTCTTGTGCTAAAAACCAAATTTTAGGTGATACTCCAGAAATTGACACACAAGTAGATATCAAAGAGGGCGTGCCAATGCAATATGATTTTAGAAATATTTACAGTACTATTTTAACTGATTGGATGGGGGGTTCTAAAACAAACGTAGATTCTGTGTTATTTAAAAATTTTAATACTTTACCACTATTTAAATCTGGCTGTTCTGCAGCTCTTTCTACTAATGACTTTTTAGAAGAAATATTAGATATTAACGTTTACCCAAACCCTGCATCACATAGTATTTCTATTAAATTTACAGGAAATAATGAGACTGTAAAAATAACCCTGTACAACACAATTGGTGCAGTTGTAAAAAATATTATCAATAAAAATTACACAACCGCACAACATACTTTAGTTGTAGACATACAACAACTCCCTAAAGGGAATTATTTTATTCACTTTCAAACTAAAAACATTTCTAAAACTAAGAAATTGGTTAAGTATTAAAATAATGAGTTATACTTTTTAAATAATTTTAGGTTATATTACACTTTTACTTATTTATATATCTTTATTATAAAAATATTTTGTTTTTAAAATGAACTTACAAACCCAACTTTTTTTAAAAAAAGAAACTAAAAATGCAATTGATTATTCGTCTAAAATTGTTTTACTCGGCTCTTGTTTCTCAGAAAATATTGGTAATAAGTTGGGGTATTATAAGTTTCAAGTAACTCAAAATCCTTTTGGTATTTTATTTCATCCAAAAGCTATTGAAAATTTAATTACTAGAGCCATCAACTTAAAAATGTATGCCGAGGATGATTTTATTTTTCAAAACGAACGTTGGCATTGTTTTGATGCACATTCTAGCATAAGTAAAAGTTCTAAAAACGAGCTTTTAAAGAACCTAAACACATCATTAGAAAAAACAAGAAAAGCACTTTTAGAAGCTACACATATTAGTATTACATTGGGTACTTCTTGGGTATATCTTTTTATAGAACGTGATAAAATTGTTGCCAATTGCCATAAAATACCACAAAAAAAATTTTTAAAAGAAATCTTATCTGTTAATGAAATTTCTGAAAGTCTAGAGGCCATTTCTGCGTTAATTAAAAGTATCAACAAAAATGCAACTATACTTTTTACAGTTTCTCCTGTGAGACATTTAAAGGATGGATTTGTAGAAAATACACAGAGTAAAAGTCATTTAATTGCAGCCATACATCATACAATTAACCTAAAAAATAAAACCTACTATTTTCCAAGTTTTGAAATTATGATGGATGAGTTGCGTGATTATCGTTTTTACACAGAAGACATGATTCATCCCAACAAAACTGCGATCAATTACATTTGGGAAAAATTTGTAAACACTTGGTTAACTCAAGATGCACTTTCAACCTTACAGGAAGTAGAAAACATTCAAAAAGGAATTTATCACAAACCTTTTAATGAAAAATCAGAGCAACATCAGCAGTTTTTAAAAAATTTAGAATTTAAAAAAGAAAAACTCACAAAGCGATTTCCGTTTATTAAATTTTAAAAAATACAAGTAGAGAATAAAAAAGAAACAGTAATAAAAGCTCAAAAAAGAAACTTTATTTAGCTGTTTTCTATTTTATCCTCTTAAACTAAATCTTTGTAAGATGTTTGAAAAAATATTAACGTTATAAACAGGAGCTTTAGTAAGTATATTTGTTGTCTCTATTATACTTTTTAACAATAAAAAAAATGGCAAAATTATTCTAAATGTTTCGCAACATTTTGCCAAGGCCCACCATTAATTACATCTACACCATTTTGAGTTAAAAACTGGGTAGCTTGTCCGCTTCTAGCGCCACTTCTACAAACTGCTATAACAGGTTTTTTCCAAGCTTTTATTTGTTCTATTTCTAAAGGTATTAAATTTAATACAATGTTTTTTGCCTGTTCTATATGACCTTCATTCCATTCTGCTAAAGTTCTAACATCTAAAATTACTGCGTCTTTGGCTAAGTATTCTTTAATTTCTGCACTCATGTCTTTTCGTTTAAACATGTCAAATAAACCCATGTTTTATTTATTTATAATTTATTGGCACAAAGTTAATCCATTTTCAATCAGTTTTGTGTAGCTTTTGTTACATTTTAATTTTTGTAAAGCTACTAATAATTCTTGTTGAATAGAAAAATTATGCTGCAAAGCTAATTCATACAATTCTAAAAAGAGCAACCAATCATTAGAAAAATTATTTTTTAATTGATTATATATTACAGTTAATTTCTCTTCTGTCACTGTTTTTTTTGCTCTCATTTTTCTTACATTACTATAAAGTGTGTATAATTCTCTTTCTTTATCTGTATATTTTATTTTGTGTGTTTTGGTTTTAGAAACCTCTGTAATATCTTTAAAAGAATTTATATCTGCAGCACCTGAGTAAGCAGAAACTACTTCTTTACCAACTGCCATATGATACAAACCCCAATTTGGCTGAAACAATATTTTATCTTTATAAGTTACCGTACAATTTTTAAAAGTAATTAATAATATTTTACCTCTTAAATCTCTTGTACCTGTAATTACATTTCCTTCTACTTTTACACCTCCCTCAAAAACCAAAGTAATTCTTTTACCTTCATAGATTTGATAAGCCTCTAAATCTCTTGGACTCATATTTTCGATAGCAATGTTAATACCTTTTAACTTTCCTATGGGGCTTCCATAACCTTTTTTATGATGTTCTATTCCATGGCCAATTAACTCTTTATCTCTATTAGATAAAGCTGTATTTCCCTGGGTTTTAAAGTAAATGGGTTTACCATTATCATCTTCTATTACCTCTGTAAAAATACCCGAAATTTGGATTCCTGTACTTAGCTCTATTGTTCCTAAATTTTTAGAATTGATTAACTTTTGTATGCCTTTTAAACCTCCTTTACGAATTGCCATTGTATTGGCAAATTGTTCTAAAACCAAGCTTAAATGGGCAAAATTTGGAGTTACAAATAATTGTGGTTGTGGTTTTGTGATATCAAAATTTATGTTTGCAGCTTCTATGGTATAGGGTACTTTTTTAACTTTTTCTTGCATGCACCAAGCACTTTCTCCTATTGATGAGAGCAAACCTGCTCCGTAAATTTTTGGCTGTTCTACAGTGCCAATTAACCCATACTCTACTGTCCACCAATGTAAATTTCTAATTTGAGCCATTTCAGACAATTCGCCCATATTTTCCTGTAAATATTCTACTGCATTTTGCGCTTCTTGAATTTCTTTTTCAGTAGCATTCGGGTTTTCTTTTAATATGGATAAAAGTCTAATTGCCTCATACATTTCGTAATCTTTGGCAGACGATATTGCTTTGTTACCAATTTCGCCAAAACGTCTTAAATATTCTGCATATTCTGGATTTGCAATAATAGGTGCATGCCCTGCAGCTTCGTGAATAATATCTGGTGCAGGGGTATATTCTATATGGTTAATGGTTCTCATATCTGAAGCAATTACCAAAACATTGTAAGCTTGAAACTCCATAAAAGCATTGGGTGGTATAAAACCATCTACAGAAACGGCTGCCCAACCAATGTCTTTTAAAATACGATTCATGCCCTCCATATGTGGTATTTCGTCAATTGAAATTCCTGTTTTATCTAAACCCTCTAAATAAGATTTATGAGCAACTTTACGCAAATAATTTACATTCATGCGCATTACATAACGCCAAACAGCTTGGTTTTGTGCTGTATATTCATCATAAGGTTGTTTTACAATAAATTTATGTAAGTGCTTTGGGAGTTTTTTGGTAACATCATTCAGTTGAAAGTGCATAATCATCTAAATATTGAATTATTATCATAAAATTACTTATAAAAATAAAAATACTTCATTTAAAAAGCGTTAAAAAAACGTTTTTTTAATAATTTGTTATTTTACACTACTTTCTCCTATATATTTAACATTATAGTTAAGTAAGGTTTTATTGCACATAAGATTGCTAATTTAAAAGCAAATAAGAGCAATCGTATTTCTACTTTTGAAAAAATAAAATACTTTGAAAATAGGAAACCCTCAGAATTATACTTCTCTGTAAAAGCTCCTACAAAAGAACTCAGAAAATTAAAATAATATCCAAAAAAATAATTTACTTTTCTATAAGAAAGCAGCTATTATTCTATTATTACTTTGTATTTGTATTTACTTTATCGGTTTCGTAGAATCTTAAAAAAAAGAAAAAAATCTTTCTTATTTTTACTGTTCAATTTATAGAATAATGAACAAGAAAGTAATTTTAATGATTTTGGATGGATGGGGCATCACCCAAGACCCAAAAGTATCTGCTATTTACAATGCAAAAACACCATTTATTAACGGTTTATATGATAAATATCCTAATGCCGAATTAAGAACAGATGGTTTAAATGTTGGTTTACCAGAAGGACAAATGGGAAATTCTGAGGTTGGACACATGAATTTAGGTGCTGGTAGAATTGTATATCAAAACTTAGCAAGAATTAATAAAGCTGTAGAAGAAAAATCTTTAGGCAAAGAAAAAGTATTGTTAGACACTTTACAATATGCCAAAGAAAATAATAAAGACGTACATTTATTAGGTTTGGTTTCAAATGGTGGTATCCATGCACACATCAATCACTTAAAAGGTATTTTAGATGTTGCTAAAGAAAACCAAGTAGATAATGTGTATTTGCATGCTTTTACAGACGGTAGAGATTGCGACCCTAAATCTGGTACGTATTTTATAAATGATATTCAAGAATACATGAAAGAAAGTACAGGAGAATTGGCTACTGTTACTGGACGTTATTATGCTATGGATAGAGATAATAGATGGGAACGTGTAAAAGAAGCTTATGATGGAGTTGTAAACGGAGTTGGAGAAAAAACGACAGACGTAATTGCAACTATCAACAAAAATTATGAAGCTGGTTTAACAGACGAGTTTCATAAACCAATTGTGGTAACCAATGCAGAGGGTTCACCAAAAGCACAAATAAAAGAGGGTGATGTTGTATTGTTTTTTAACTATAGAACAGACAGAGGTAGAGAGTTAACCAATGCGTTATCTCAAAACGATTTTCCAGAATTTGGCATGAAAAAACTAGATTTATATTTTACAACTATTACCTTATATGACGAGAGTTTTAAAGGGATAAATGTAATTTATAATAACGATAATATTAAAAACACCTTAGGCGAAGTACTTTCTAAAGCTGGTAAAAAACAGATTAGAATTGCAGAAACAGAAAAATATCCACACGTTACTTTTTTCTTTTCTGGTGGACAAGAAGCACCTTTTGAAGGCGAATCTAGAATTTTAAGAAATTCGCCAAAAGTAGCAACATACGATTTAAAACCAGAAATGAGTGCTTACGAATTAAAAGAAGCCTTGTGTAACGATTTAGAAAAAGGAGATACAGATTTTGTGTGTTTAAATTTTGCGAATGGAGACATGGTTGGGCACACAGGTATTATGGAAGCTGCAATAAAAGCATGTGAAGCTGTAGATAATTGTGCACAAGCAGTTATAGAAACTGGTTTAAAAAATGGATATTCTACATTGCTAATTGCAGATCACGGTAATTGTGAAACTATGATGAATCCTGATGGATCACCTCATACAGCACATACAACCAATCCTGTACCTTTCATTTTAATTGATGAAGAAATAAAATCGATAAAAAGTGGTATTTTAGGTGATATTGCACCAACTATATTAGAATTAATGGGTGTAGAACAACCAAAAGAAATGACACAACATTCTTTACTATAATTTAAAAACAATGAAATATATATTCATCTTATTTTTTTCAGTAGCACTAATTTCTTGTAGCAGTGTACAACAAAAAATTACTGCTACAAAAAACAAATCTGGAGACTTGGTTGGTTTTGCCAATAAAGAATCTTTTTTGCAAGCACCATACAACACCTGGTTTACTAAAAATTTTGACAATTACAAACCAGATGAAGCTACAATTTCTGCCTTAAAAAAAGAACTGAAAGATGTCAAAATTAAAGGTTTTATGGGCACATGGTGTGGAGATAGTAAAAGAGAAACACCTCGTTTTTATAAAATTTTAGAATTAGCAGGTTTTAATTTTAAAAATTTAGATTTAGTTACGGTAAATCGTTCTAAAAAAACACCAGATAATTTACAAGAAGGCTTAAATATTAAAAGAGTACCCACATTTATTTTTTATAAAGAGGGTAAAGAAATTGGGCGTTATGTAGAATATGCAAGGAAAAATCTAGAAACAGATATCTTAAAAATTGTTACAAAACAACCTTATAAACATTCTTACGACAGAAGTAAGTAAATGAATTCCGGCAATATAATTATTGCCTTAAATTTAAGAATACCATTGTAAAAGATGTGTAAGCTAAAATTGGCAAAACACAATTATTTACTTTTGAAACATTAGGCAAATGGTATTGCTTTTAAGTTGTAAATAAAAGTTTTTCAGAAGAAAATTTTGATGAAAAATATAACAGAAAAATTAATGCAAATGTTTTTATAAACGATAGAAATATTGCTATTTTTTTTGGCTGGACAAATAGTAACAAACAAATTTTTAATTACGACCCAGCACTAAAAAAGAAAAAAAATTTTTTATCTGTCTTCAAACAACGATCATTTTCACCTAATTTCTTTAAAATATAGTAACTTTGCCCTTCAATTTTTTTTAACATGATTAAAATTAAAACCAAAGAAGAAATAGAAATTATGCGCGAAAGTGCATTAATTGTTTCTAGAACATTGGGCATGCTTGCCAAAGAAATAAAACCTGGAGTTTCCACCTTATATTTAGATAAATTAGCTGAAGATTTTATCAGAGCAGAAGGGGCAATTCCTGGTTTTTTAGGTTTGTACGATTTTCCAAATACACTTTGTATGAGTCCAAACTCTCAAGTAGTTCATGGAATACCAAATAAAGACCCTTTAAAAGAAGGAGATATTATTTCTATAGATTGTGGTGCTAAAAAAAATGGTTTTTATGGAGATCATGCCTATACCTTTGCCATTGGAGAAATTGCTGATGAAACTAGAAAATTATTAGACGTAACTAGAGAGAGTCTATATGTGGGTATTCGCGAATTTAAAGTTGGTAACAGAGTTGGAGATGTAGGTTATGCCATTCAAAAATTCACAGAAGATCATGGTTATGGTGTCGTAAGAGAATTGGTTGGTCATGGTTTAGGAAGAAAGATGCACGAAGACCCAAACATGCCCAATTATGGTAAAAGAGGAAGAGGAAAAAAGTTTGTAGAAGGGATGGTTGTAGCCATTGAACCTATGACAAATTTAGGTACGCATAAAATAAAACAACATAATGATGGTTGGACAATTACCACGTTAGATGGCAAACCCTCTGCACATTTTGAACACGATGTAGCTATTCTAAATGGCAAACCAGAATTACTTTCTACTTTTAAACATGTACATGAAGCGTTAGGCATAGAAACTGATGAAGAAGAGGAATTTAGACAAAAATTATAAATGGAAATTAAAGACATCAATCCCAAAGAAATTATAAAAGGCTTTAATGGACGCTTTGTTCATATGGAAACTTTTACAATTGCTTTTTGGGAGGTAAAAAAAGGTTCTGAACTACCAGAACATTCCCATTTTAGTGAGCAAACCACTCAAGTTATGGAAGGTAAATTTGAAATGACTGTTAATGGAATAACACAGATTTATACTCCAGGCTCTATTTTAAAAATTCCTTCATTTGCAAAACACTCAGGTAAAGCTTTAACCGATTGTAAGATTACCGATGTCTTTTGTCCTGTTAGAGATGAATATAAATAATATTCCTATTGAAAACTGTTTTCAAATCCATACTAAACACCCTACCAAGACCTTGGTTGATAAAAGTTAGTTACTTGGTTAGACCTATTATCGCATTTGCTTTAAAAGGCAATACCTACACAGATCCAATTGATGGTAAATCTTTTCGTAAATTTTTACCATACGGATATGGAAAGCAACGCGAAAATGCACTTTCTCCATCAACGTTATCGTTAGAAAGACACAGATTAATGTGGCTTTTCCTAAAAGATGAAACCGATTTTTTTACATCAACAAAAAAGCTAAAAACATTACACATTGCACCAGAACAGTGTTTTTTAGATATTTTTAAAAAGCAACAAAACTTAGAGTATATTACCTCAGATTTAGAATCTCCTATTGCAGATGTAAAAGCAGATATTTGCGATTTACCCTTTAAAGAAAGTGAATTTGATGTTGTTTTTTGCAATCATGTTTTAGAACATATACCTGATGATAAAAAAGCAATGCAAGAATTATATCGTGTTTTAAAACCAGGTGGACTGGGTATTTTTCAAATTCCTCAAGATTTATCTAGAGCAACCACTTTTGAAGATAATACAATTACAGATAAAAAAGAACGTGCTAAAATTTTTGGTCAATATGATCATGTAAGAGTATATGGTAAAGATTATTTTGATAAGTTAAGAGCTGTTGGTTTTAAGGTAGATGAAGTGGATTACACAAAAAAAATCGCACCAGAAAAACGAGAACGATTTTGTTTGATGAAGCATGAAATACTTCCTGTATGTTATAAATAAACGACAGAAATAGATACCTATTCGTAGGTGTAATTAGAGAATTCTTCTAAATTATGATCAGTATTTACGTACAATAAAACCACTTTAAGCTGAGGGTTATTCTTTAAAAATGATTTTGTTTTCTCTAAACCCATTGCCATAAATGCTGTTGCATAAGCATCTACATCTGCACAATCTAAACTAGCTATTACAGAAACACTTAACATATTACTCTCTTTAGCCAAACCTGTTATTGGGTTAATAGTATGTACATATTTTTTACCAGCATCAGTAATTCTAAATTTTCTGTAGTTTCCAGAAGTAGCCATAGCCTTATTAGATAAGTTTATTTTTTTAAAGCCAGTAGTTGTATTTATTGGGTTTACCAACTTTATCACCCAAGGTTTATTTGCTGTTTTTAGGCCTTTTGTTCGAATCTCTCCACCAATTTCTATTAAATAACTTTGTATGTTGTTTTTTTCTAAAAATCTTGCTACCACATCGATACCAAAACCTTTTGCAATAGAGTTAAAATCTAAATAAATTTCTGGATATTTCTTTATAATTTGATGGTTCTTTAACGAAACCATTTGCAATCCCACAAACTGCATTGCCGCCTTTACCTCATCTTGGTTTAAGTCTTTTTTTTGATTCTTTGGACCAAAACCCCAAGCATTAACCAAATTACCAACTGTAGGATCAAAATAACCATTAGTTTCTTTAAATATTCTTTTAGATTTTTTAAAAACTTCTATAAAATAATCGTCTACAACAACGGCAGTATCTCCTTGATTTATTTTAGATATTGCAGAATTAGGGAGGTAAGTAGAAAGTGAGTTGTTTATTTTTAAAAACAAACTATCTATGTCTTTTTGATAATTTCTATCTGCATTTAAATAGGTAATTTTATAAGTAGTACCAAAAACAGCTCCTTTTAGAGTGTAATCAGATAAATCTACTTTTTTATTACAACTAAAAAAAAATAAAGTTGCACTAAAAATTATTAGAAAATATAGTTGTTTCATAAAGAAATGTTGTGGTAACAAAAATACAATATAATTTTTTCACAAATTCTTGTTAATCGTACTTTTAATTCGTCTAATTTGTTAAATTTGTAAAAATAAAAATCATTAAGCCTATTTATAATGAAGAAAATATCATTTATCTTATTATCTACAGTAATACTAAGTTCTTGTGTTTCTAAAAAAGAATTTGTTGCATTACAAACAGAAAAACAAAAAACTGAAAAAGAATTATTAGCTGTAAAAACCAATTTACAGAAATGTTTAATTGACAGTGAAAAAGAAGATGCACAAATGTTTGCTTTAAAAGAGCAAGTAAAGTATTTAAAACAAGATAAAAAGACAGCTTTAAAACAAGTAGAAGACTTAACGGTTTTAACGCAGTCTTCTTCTGATAATATTAAAAGTGTTATTTCTCAATTAAGTGAAAAAGACAAATATATCAACGGAATTAGAGATGCAATGACGCAGAAAGATTCTCTTAACTTGGCCATTAAATACCACTTAACTAAAAACTTAACAGAAGGTATACAAGATAAAGACATTGAAGTTAATGTAGAAAAAACAGTCGTATTTATTTCTATTTCTGATAAATTATTATTTAAAAGCGGAAGCTACAACGTAACTGACAATGCATATACTGTATTAGAAAAAATAGCTAAAGTAGTAAACGATCAACCAGAAATGGATGTAATGATTGAAGGACATACAGATGCTACACCAATTAAAAGAAATTTAATACAAGACAACTGGGATTTATCTGCTTTAAGAGCAACTTCTATTACTAGAATATTACAATACAAATTTGGTGTACAACCACAAAGATTAATTGCTGCTGGTAGAAGCCAATACGTGCCTTTAGTACCAAACAATTCTACTGAAAATAAAGCAAAAAACAGAAGAACCAAAATAATTATTATGCCTAGATTAAATCAATTTTTTGATTTGTTAGAGCAAGATGCTAAATAATTATTTAGTTTTAAAATATGTTAAAGCCACTCAAATCTGAGTGGTTTTTTTTTGTTTTTCATAGAATTACCAAATTTTTTCTTTCTTATAAAAACCACTAAATTTGTTTAAAATAAAACATAGAAACATTCCATATCGTTATAGCTATTTTGGAATACTTAAAATTAAATCTTATGAAATACCTAAAAAATTTAATAGTGTTTGGTCTAATATTATGTCTACTATCATGTAGTAATAATGATAATGGCTCAAATCCTCCATTTAGTGGTACTATTTTTTTAGATCCTGATATAATTACAAGTTCAGATCTATCAACATTTGAAAGTCTTGCCTATGCTGGTCAAGCTGAAAGAACAATGTTTGACAGAAGAGTTAATAATTGGATAACTGTTAATCCTTTTATTTTCAACGCCAACTATGAAGACGGTCTTTCAATAGAATTTCAAATTAATCCTGAATTCCAAAATGTAGATGCAGCTGAAATCCAAGCCTTAAAATATGCTAAGGTAATCGGCAGGCTACCAGCAGCTTTGCGTAGTGATGTAGAAACCTCTTGGGTTCATATGGGAACTGAACCTTTTGGTGGCGGAAACAATAATCTTCTTATTCATATTGGTCAAACAACACTATATGAAAACGATGGAATATTAGAAGAAACATTAGTTCATGAAGCCTCTCATACCTCATTAGATGCGTATCATTCTGCCTCAACTGGATGGATGAATGCACAAGATTTAGACCCTAATTTTATCTCTACTTATGCTCGTGACTATCCTACAAGAGAAGATGTTGCTGAGAGTTTTCTTTTATATATGGCGCTAAGATATCGATCTGATAGAATTAGTTCATCTCTAAAGAATAAGATTTTAGAGACCATTCCAAAACGAATAGAGTATTTTGACAACCAAAATTTTAATATGTACCCAATAGAATAAAAGAGATTAAAAAACCAAAATATTTTAAAACCACTCAAATCTGAGTGGTTGTTTTTGTTTTTATAGAATTACTAGGTTTTATATTTCTTATAAAAAATGCTAAATTTGTTTGGTACTTTATGTTATGCATTAAAACTTTCCATATCATTATAGTTGGCAGAGATTATAACAAACTAAACGAAGAAAAAACTAATTAAAAATGAAAAAATTAAATATTTTATTAATTATAATTTTATTTCAAACTAATTTATTTTCACAAGTTGGAATAGGAACAAATACCCCAAACGCAACTTTAGAAGTTACAGGGCAACCTTCTGTTACTGGAGTTGCAGATGGTATTATAGCACCTCGTATTTCTAGAGCTGATTTAATTGCAAAAACAGCTTATTCCATAAGTCAAACAGGTGCCATCATTTATATTACAGATTTAAGCGGAACTGTAAATACTGCTACCCAAAAAATTACAGAAATAGGTTATTATTATTTTAATGGCACAAGTTGGTACTCAATGAATAATAACAGTGATGTGCTATTTAGTTTTGGAGATATTAAACAAGGAATTCAGTCTGCAGACCATAATGGCTGGATAAAACTAGATGGCAGAGCAATAAATACACTAACAACCTCCCAACAAACGCAAGCAGAAAATTTAGGTTTAACTATTAATTTACCGGATGCAACAAATACACAACTTACACAAAATGGCACATCATTAGGAAGTGTAAGCGGTAGTAATACCAAAACTATAGCCCGAAATCAATTACCAAATGTAAATTTGACAGGAACTACTAGTTCAGGGGGTGCAAATGGGCGTTGGAAAACAGATAGTTCTCCTTGGAATGCAGGTGGGGGCAGTTATACTAACATAACAACTCGAAATGGTGCAGAATCAGGTTTACATACTCATAATATAAGCCTTCCACTTAATGGAAATGTACCACAACAAGACTTTAATGTTAGAGGCGCAGAATTAAGTGTGAATGTATTCATTTATCTAGGAGATTGATAACCTGTGCTAAACATGATGTATAAGGAATAGCAAGATTTTGATTTTTTTTACAAATGTATTGTAAAAACTCCGCCACTGCATATAAAAAACAAGTTAAACAAAACTACTCCAAAATTTTTATAAAGTTTTCAAAAGCCACATAATAGGGTTGGTTTTTAAACACAGGGCTTTCTACACTTTCTGCATTGGCAATACCCACACCAGCAAACCACACTTTGGCATTCTGTTTTTTTGCGTGATTCTTAAAAGTTTCCATCCAAATAGTATCGTAGTCATTTGGGTTTTGTAAATTATTGGTAGCTTTTACTAAAACAAAAATAGTGGGTTCGCCTTTTTTAAATAATACAAATTGCGGATGTCTTTTTAACGTACTATTTATGGCTTGAAACTCGTACCCCATTTTCTCTAGCTTTTCGCCTACAATATTCATTGCTAAATTATGTAACTCTTGAGCTGTTAAAACCTGCATAATTTATTTTTTTAGTGAAACTAAATATTGAAAAGTTTAAAAAACGTGTTCAATATTATAGGTTGAACTAATCCTGATTTTCATCAGGACCCTTACTTTTATTTTTTCTTTTTATTGCGCTTATGATAATTTTTATCTCCCCTAGTTTTAGGTTTCTTATATTTTTTTGCGATTTCTCTTCTATAAGAACCTCCTAAGTTTACCTTGCTATTTTTTTCGCTTTTTTCATGAAAAGCGGGCCCAGGCACATACTCTAAACCAGCTCTGTTTTTAGATTGTTCTCTGTCTTCTTTTGGTCTTTCATCTTCTGTAAGCATCGTAGAAATGGCTACTTCTTCTGGTATTTCTAAAACCGGAATTGTATAATCCATTAAAGTTTCTATTTCATTTTTTGCTTTTTGCTCCTTTTCTGTAGAAAAAAGAAGTGTTTCTCCTTCTTTTTCTGCACGACCAGTTCTACCAATTCTATGCATGTAATTTTCTGGAAAATCAGGAGTATCAAAATTAATAACATGAGAAACCTCATCAAAGTCTAAACCACGTGCCATAACATCTGTAGCCAGTAAAATTCGGTTTTTACCTTCATCAAACTGTTTGATAGAACGAATTCTGTAATTTTGTGTTTTGTTAGAATGTATTACACACATCTCATCGTTAAAAGCTTCTTCTAAGTGCTTAAACAACAAATCTGCAGTTCTTTTAAATCCTACAAAAATTAATACTTTGTTAAAAGTTTCTTTGTCTTTTAAAAGATGATTTAGCAAATTTACTTTGGTGAAAAAGTTAGGTACATTGTAAGATTGCTGTTTAATATTCTCTAAAGGTGTGCCACTTACAGCAATAGATATTTTCTGCGGATTTTTAAAAAAATCGTAAATTAAATTGTCTACATCTTCTGTCATCGTTGCAGAAAATAGTACGTTTTGCCTTCTTTCTGGGATAATTTCAAAAATGTTCATCAATTGAAATCTGAACCCTAAATCTAACATTACGTCCACTTCATCAATTACTAATTTCTGAATATTTTTTAGCTTTAAGGCATTGCTTAAACCCAAATCATACAAACGTCCTGGAGTGGCTACAATAATATCTTGTCCTTGTAAAATAGCTTGTTTTTGTGTATTAATATTGGTACCACCGTAAACACCTAACACACGTACATTGATATATTTTGCTAGTTTTTCAATTTCATCTACAACTTGTATCACGAGTTCACGAGTAGGCACTAAAACTAAAATTCTAGGATGTTTTTCTTTAGAAAATTTTAAATCTCTTAATATTGGCAGCATATAGGCAAAGGTTTTACCTGTACCTGTTTGTGCAATTCCTACAACATCTTTACCAGACCTAACTACAGAAAATGCTTTTTGTTGAATAGGTGTTGGAGTTTCAAAACCCAAATCGTCAATAGCATATTGCAACTGGTTAGATAAGTCTAATTCTTTAAACGTCATGCTTTAAAATTTTATGCAAAGGTACGTTTTATAAAATGTTTTACAACACTACCTAAAGACTGTTATTATTTGTAATTTTGCTATCAAACTACTTAGGTAATAATGATTACAGACACACATACCCATTTATATTCGAGTCAATTTAACGAAGATCAAAAAGAAATGATACAACGTGCTAAAGATGCAGGTGTTTCTCGTTTTTTTATTCCTGCCATCGATTCTTCTTACACAGAAAGCATGTTGCAATTAGAAAAAAAATTTCCAAAGGATGTTTTTTTAATGATGGGTTTGCATCCTACATCTGTAAAAGAAAATTATTTAGAAGAATTGGCACACGTAAAAACATGGGTAGATCAAAGAGATTTTTATGCCATTGGAGAAATTGGTATCGATTTGTATTGGGATAAAACCTTTTTAAAACAACAGCAAGAGGCTTTTAAAACGCAAATACAATGGGCAAAAGAAAAAAAATTACCTATCGTAATTCATTGTAGAGATGCTTTTGATGAGATTTTTGAAGTTTTAGAATCTGAAAAAGGAGACGATTTATTTGGAATTTTTCATTGCTTTACAGGTACAAAAGAACAGGCAGAAAAAGCCATATCTTACAACATGAAATTAGGTATTGGTGGGGTTGTTACGTTTAAAAATGGTAAAATTGATAAATTTTTAAATGAGATTGATTTAAAACACATTGTTTTAGAAACAGATGCACCCTATTTAGCACCAACTCCATTTAGAGGAAAGAGAAATGAAAGCTCATATATAACCAATGTTATTGATAAATTAGTAGCTATTTATAGTCTTTCTTTTGATGAAATTGCAGCGATAACAACCAAGAATTCTAAAGACATATTTGGTATATAATTAAGTAATGAAAACAGAAATCACATACTACAAAACACCCATAGGTATTGCAAAAATTGTAGGCGACACCAACGGCATACAAGCTGTTTCTGTTTTAGATGTAAAAGAGGTTTCTGTTACTGATTTAAAAAAATCTATACCTTATTGTTTGCAAGATTGTGTTGTGCAACTAGAAGAATATTTTAAAGGTGAAAGAGCTAGTTTTAATTTAACTGTAAACCCTAAAGCAACTGCATTTCAGATAAAAGTTTGGAAATATTTACTAACCATACCTTATGGCAAAACCACCAATTATTTGGCGCAAAGCAAAGCTTTAGGAGACGCAAAAGCAATTAGAGCAGTAGCCACAGCAAATGGTAAAAATCCACTTTGGATTATTATTCCCTGTCATAGAGTAATAGGTTCTGATGGTTCTTTAACAGGTTATGCTGATGGCATTTGGCGAAAAAAATGGTTGTTAGAACATGAAAATCCTGTAAAACAACAAACGCTGTTTTAATTTAGTTACTACAATTAAAAAACATATTTTTACGTTAAAAACGTAACGTTTTTTATGAATAAAAAATTTCTTTTTTTATGGCTGGTTTGTATTGGGTACTCCATACAAGCACAAACAATTCATACAGATTTTAGATCTAAAAAATTTCTGCTAAAAAAAGACACCTTAAAATTCGATTCTGTTGCCATTAATCCAATGCGTTTTAAAGTAGTAAATGCGTTTTTAAAACCGATAAACCCTACAAACTATATTATAAATCATACGAAGGCAACATTAATTATTAATGCTAAAAAATATCCAGAAATAACTATAGAATATTTTAGATTTCCTGAGTTTGTTACCAAAACATATTCAGTTTTTGATGAACGGCTAATTTTACCCAACACTACAAGTACTGGTAAATTGTATAGCTTAACTAGCAATAAAGAAGCTACCAACATAAAGTTATTTGATGGCCTACAAACCAAGGGGTTTATCTCTAGAGGAATCACATCTGGTAATAATCAAAATGCGGTTACAAATGCGGCTTTAGATTTAGAAATTTCAGGAAAATTATCGGATAAAATCACGTTAAAAGCCAATATTTGGGATACAAACATCCCCATACAAGAAAATGGATACTCTCAAAATATTACCGATTTTGATAGAATTTTTATAGAAATGTTTCATAAAGATTGGCGTGTAAGAGCTGGAGATTTATCACTAAAAAATAGCGAAAGCTTTTTTGCTCCTTTTGTAAAACAAGCCGCTGGTTTAGAGGTAGAAGCAAATATTAATAACAATTTAAAAGTAAGTGCTTCTGGCGCTGTTGTGCGTGGTAAATTTAATACGTTTACAATTGTGGGTAGAGAAGGCAACCAAGGTCCTTACAAAATTGTGGGCGCAAATAACGAGCCAAATATTGTAATTATTAGTGGTAGCGAAAAGGTATACATTAATGGAATTCAAATAAAAAGAGGAGAAAATAAAGACTATACCATAGATTATAATTTAGGCGAAATAACGTTTAACACTACCTACCCTATTACGAATGATATGAGGATCTGGATAGATTTTCAATATTCAGACAGAAATTATACCCGTTTTGTTACGTATGAATCTGTAAAATACAATTCAGAAAAACTAGATATAAGTAGTTTTTTTTACAGTGAAAACGATGCTAAAAATCAACCTTTACAACAAGCTTTAACAGACCCACAAAAACAAATTTTAGCAAATGCTGGTAACAATACCAATTTAATGTTTGCAGAAAGTGCTTTTGTAGATACTTCTGATGAAAATAAAATTCTCTACAAAAAAGCCACAAATGGTGCTGTAGAAATTTTTGAATACTCTACAGATTCTAATGAGGAACTCTATTTTGTAACCTTTACAAATGTGGGTAGCAATAATGGTGATTATATTTTAGAAAATAGCACAGCCATTGGAAATATTTTTAGTTATGCAGGTAAAAACCAAGGGAATTACAGCCCTATCACTAGATTGATTCCACCAACAAAATCTCAAATTTTTATGGTGAAATCGAATTATGCACCCGCCAAAAAAACAACCCTTTCATCTGAAATAGCAATTAGTAATAACGATGCCAATTTATTTTCTAGCATAGACAATACAGAAAATAATGGGATTGCTGCAAAAATTGGTTGGCAGCAAGTTTTAATGGATAAAAAATGGCAATTAACTAGTCATATCAATCACGAATTTGCACAAAAAAACTTTAAAACTCTACAAAGATGGGAACGTGTAGAGTTTAATAGAGATTGGAATTTACTAACCAATAATGCTACTAAAAATTATTTTCAATCAGAATTTGTTTTGGAAAACAAAACAAAAGGTTTTTTAAAATACAAATACAATCACCTAAATTATATAGACACGTATAATGGAAACAAACATGATCTTAATGTCAAAATAAAACTAAATAATACTTCCTTTTTTGTGGATGGTAGTTTTTTAACAAACACGTCTACTTTAGAAGACAATAATTTTTTAAGAGCCAAAGCCACAGTAAAACATTCTTTTAAAAAAACTTGGATTGGTGCTTTTACAAACCTAGAAACCAATAGCAGAAAAGAAATTACAAGTAATAATTTTATCAATACAAGTCATCGATTTAAAGAATTCGAAACCTATTTTGGTATTGGAGATACTGCTAAAGTATTTGCAAAAATTGGCGTAAATTATAGAAATAATGACAGTATTAAAACCAATAAATTTTCACAAATTAACAACAGAAAATCATTTTATATCAACAGTAAATTGATACAAAATAAAAAAACGAACTTAAGTATATATACAAATTACAGACTTACAGAAAATGCTTTTTCAGAAGATGAAAAAACAGTAAACTCTAGATTATTATTCACACAAAAATTATTTAAAAACTTTGTAAACTTAAGTACATTGTACGAAACTTCTTCTGGCAATATTGCTAGACAAGAGTTTATTTATATTAAAACAGAACCTGGTTTTGGTTATTATACTTGGATAGATTACAATAATGACGGTGTACAAGATTTTGATGAATTTGAAATTGCAGAATTTCAAGACCAAGCCAATTATTTAAGAGTACCCAAACCTAACTTACGTTTTATTGCTACCCAAAAAGTAAAATTTAGACAAACAATTAACTTAAATTTCAATCAATGGAAAAAAGAAAAAGGGTTTAAAAAAGCACTTTCTTACTTTCATAACGATAATTTTATTAGCATAGAAAACGAACAGACCAAGGTTGGTAATTCTTTTAATTTTAACCCTTTTAATTTTAATGAAACCAATTTATTGGGTTTAAATTTTAGTCTTAGAAACAGCATTTACTTCAACAGAAATCTACAAAAATATAGCACCACATATACCTATGGTACTTTAAGAAATATGCAACAGTTTTTAATTGGTACACAAGAAAACAATACCAAAAGTCATCAAGTAGATTTTGCGCATAAGTTTGCCAATTTTTGGTTGATAGAATTCTTAGGTAAATTGGCAGAAAACGATTTAAAAACTGAAAATTTTAACAATAGAAATTACACCATAGAAAGTACAGAATTACAACCTAAAATCAGTTTTTTATATAGTGATAATAATCGGTTATCAGCATTTTATCACTTTAAAAACAAAACAAATAATGTAGCCGATTTTGAAACTTTACAACAACATAAAATTGGCTTCGAATATTTTTACTTGAGCAGTAAAAAAAATCAAGTTACAGCCAATATAAATGCTTTTATAAATAACTTTACAGGTAATACAAACACACCTGTAGCTTATCAAATGTTAGAAGGTTTGCAGGCTGGTAGAAATTACACTTGGAATGTATTATTCAATAGAAAATTGAATTCTTTTTTAAATTTAAACCTGAATTATTTAGGTAGAAAAAGCGAAAACTCTAAAACAATCCATACAGGTAGCATTCAATTAAGAGCCGTTTTTTAATTTGTTAAAGTTTTGTTCTTGGTAACAATTTTAACACGCATTTTTTAAAAAAAATCATTACTTTGCAATTAGATGTCAAAATTCTTATCAATACTATTAGCTCATTTGATTCTTTTTCAGAGTCTAAACGTTAATTTGGAATCATTTTCAAAGTTAACAGTATTGTTAGAACATGCTCAATTTCATCAAGAAAAATATGGAGATTCTATTGTCGATTTTTTAGTAGAGCACTATGGAGATAGTGAATACAAAACGCCAAAACATAAAGAGCATAAAGACTTGCCTTTTAAACAAGATTCTCTAAACCACAATCATTTACCGTCAGTTTTCACCTTAAATACACCTGTATTTGAATTGAAAAAAAACATAGCGGTTCGAGTTCAACAAAATTATTTCTACAAAGAATCGTATTCTTTATTTGAAAAACCATCCGTTTTTCAGCCACCCAAATTTGCATAATTCTATAGTAACTTTTAATCCTGTTTATAACAAACAGGTATATATTAATTATTATTTTATTATGAATTATGTTAGAAAAAATCATAAAATTTAGCTTAAAAAATAAGCTAATTATCTTTTTATTTATTGCATCAGTTGTAGGTTTTGGTATTTATTCTTTAACCCAAATTCCTATTGGTGCTGTACCAGATATTACAAACAATCAGGTACAAGTTATTACCACATCACGCAATCTTTCTACACAAGATGTAGAACAATTTATTACCTATCCCATAGAATTAGAAATGGCTAATTTGCCTGGGGTAGAAGAAATTAGATCAGTCTCAAAATTTGGTTTATCAGTGGTAACCATTGTTTTTACTGACGATATGGGAACTTATCTTCCAAGACAACTCATTGCAGAAAAAATTAAATCTGCTTCCGAGAAAATTCCGCAAGGATTTGGAACACCAGAAATGGGCCCCATTACAACTGGTTTAGGAGAAATTTATCAATACATTTTAGATGTAAAACCTGGCTACAAAAACCAATACACACCTACAGATTTAAGAACAATACAAGATTGGATTGTAAAAAGGCAACTTTCTGGAATTCCTGGTGTTGTTGAAGTAAATACTTGGGGTGGTTTTTTAAAGCAATATGAAGTTGCCATCAACCCAAACAAATTAAATGCAATGAATATTTCGATTTCTGAAATTTATAATGCATTAGAAAAAAACAACAGTGTTGCTGGTGGTGGTTACATAGAAAAAACCAATGAAACTTTCTTTATTCGTGGAGAGGGTTTGGTTAAAAGTTTAGAAGATATTGGCAATATTGTTGTAAAAAACGAGGGTGTTCCCATATACATAAAAGATGTTGCAAAAGTTGGTTTTGGTAGTGCTACACGTTTTGGTGCCATTACAGGAAATGGTGAAGGCGAAAAAGTATTAGGCCAAATTATGATGCTTAAAAATGGAAACTCGAAAGCTATTATTGATGCAGTTAAAGAAAGAGTAGCATCTATACAAAGCTCATTACCAAAAGGCGTGTACATTAATGGTTTTTTAGAACGTAGTGAACTGATAGGAAAAACAACATTTACAGTTGCAGAAAACCTAATTTTAGGTTCGTTAATTGTAATATTTGTGGTGGTTTTATTACTTGGTAATTTACGCTCTGGTTTGGTAGTTGCTTCAGTTATTCCCTTAAGTTTATTATTTGCTATTTCTTTAATGAATATTTTTGGGGTTGATGCCAATTTAATGAGTTTGGGTGCTATTGATTTTGGAATTATTATTGATGGTGCTGTAATTATTGTTGAGTTTATTGCCTACAGAATCATTACTAAAAGTGAAACTCTAAAATCTTTATCTGCTGAAGCAAAACAAGAAGAAATTGATACAATTACTTTAAAAAGTGCTTCAAAAATGATGAATTCTGCCATATTTGGGCAACTGATTATCTTAATTGTATTTATTCCTATTTTATCGTTAACTGGTGTAGAAGGAAAAATGTTTAGACCAATGGCATTAACTTTTAGTTTTGCTTTAGTAGGTGCTATGTTGTTTTGTTTAACGTATGTTCCTGTGGTTTCTTCTCTATTTTTAAAACCAGAAAAGCAATCCAAAAAAAACATTTCTGTTCGTTTAATGAAAGTATTAAACGCTTGGTACAAACCTGTTATACACTGGGCGTTATTTCATAAAAAATTAGTCATCAGTTTTGCTGTATTTCTTTTAGCTTCTAGTATTTGGTTATTCAGTACAATGGGTGGCGAATTTGTGCCGACTTTAGATGAAGGAGACTTTGTAATTCAACCGGTTTTAAAAACAGGAACTTCTTTGGGTAAAACCATAGAAATTACTACTAAAATAGAGCAGATTTTATTAGATAAATTTCCAGAAGTAGCTCAAGTTGTAAGTCGTATTGGAGCTGCAGAAGTACCCACAGATCCCATGTCTATGGAAGAAAGTGATGTTATTATCAAACTAAAACCAAAAAGCGAGTGGACATCTGCTGAAAGTAAAGACGATTTAGCAAATAAATTTAAAGAAGCACTTGCTGTAATACCTGGTATGGAAGTAGAATTTACCCAACCTATAGAAATGCGTTTTAACGAGTTAATTACAGGTGTTAGAGCAGATGTTGCTATTAAAATTTTTGGTGAAAATTTATCGGTTTTAGCCAACAAAGCAGACCAAGTAAAAGAACTAATTAAAAATGTGGAAGGCGCTTCTGATATTACTATTGAAAAAGTAGAAGGTTTGCCACAAATGAGTGTTCAATACAATCGCAGTAAAATTGCACGTTATGGTTTAAACATTGCAGACATCAACCAGTTGATTTCAATGGGCTTTGCTGGAGGAACTGTGGGCAATGTTTTTGAAGGTGAAAAACGCTTTGATTTGATAATTCGTTTGGATGAAAAAAATCGTAAAAACTTAGCTAGTCTGCAAAATTTATATGTAGATACGCCTAATGGTAACAAAATTCCGTTAAGCGAATTAGCAGAGATAAAATATACAACAGGTCCTGCAAAAATTTCTAGAGATGACACCAAACGTAGAATTGTTGTAGGAATAAATGTTAGAAACAGAGATTTACAATCTGTTGTAGATGATGTAAGAAACATTATCAACAAAAAATTAAAATTACCTGTTGGCTATAATATTACATATGGTGGTCAGTTTGAAAATTTACAAAGCGCAAAAGCGCGTTTAATGATTGCAGTTCCTATTGCATTAATCTTAATTTTTATCTTACTTCATTTTGCTTTTGGTTCTATAAAAGAAGCATTAATGGTGTATTCCGCAATTCCATTATCTGCAGTTGGTGGTATTTTATTATTATGGATAAGAGATTTGCCTTTTAGTATTTCTGCAGGTGTTGGTTTTATTGCTCTATTTGGTATTGCAGTACTTAACGGAATTGTATTAATAGAGCATTTTAAAGAATTAAAAGAAGAAGGAATCACAGATATAGAAGAACGTATAAAACGTGGAACATCCGAAAGGTTAAGACCAGTTTTATTAACTGCAGCAGCTGCAGCTTTAGGTTTTTTACCAATGGCTATTTCTACCAATGCAGGTGCAGAAGTTCAACGTCCTTTGGCTACTGTAGTTATAGGTGGTTTGGTTACTGCAACCATTTTAACTTTAGTGGTTTTACCTGTTTTATATGCTTGGTTCGAAGAAAAAAAATCGATTAAAATGAACAAAACAACCACACTTCTAATTATCGGTTTCTTATTTACTTTTTCTATAAATGCTCAAAACCCATTAACTGTTGAAGAAACTTTGGCTTTAGCATTCAAAAATAATGCGGGTTTAAAAGCGTCTAACTTAAAAGTAGATGAAAGCAAAGCTTTAGTAAGTAGTGCTTTTAGTTTTGATAAAACCTCTATCTACTACTCTTATGATGAAAATAATTTGGCAGTAAACAATCTGCCTTTAAAGGTTTTTGGAGTTGCGCAAGATTTTAAATTTCCAACTATTTATTTTGCTGATAAAAAAGTAAACAATGCAAAACTTAGTTTAGAAGAAAGCCATAATAGTTTGCAATATATACAAATTAAAAAAGCAGTTTATGCCAATTATTATCAAGTATTGTACACTAAGAACAAAGCAGAAACATACAGGTATTTAGATAGTTTGTACCAAGATTTTGCAATGAAAGCAAAACGTAGGTTCGAGTTAGGTGAAACCAATTACTTAGAAATGATTACTGCAAAATCGAAACAAAAACAGTTAGAAACCCAATACAAAAAAGCTTTACAAGAAGTACTTTTATCTGAACAAAAGCTAAAAAGTGTGGTGCAAGTAGATCGTTTAGATATAGTAAACCAACCACTTGAAAAATTAGCGCTTCAAAATATATCTACCAAAAACAATGTAGGATTACAGTATTTTGAAAACGCTAAAAACTATAAAAACGCTTTATATAAAAAAGAAAAACAAAGTTTATTACCAGATATTAGTGTAGCATATTTTCAAGGTACAAATAGCCAAATAAACACCAACTTTATTGGTTATCAAGTAGGATTAAAAATTCCACTTTTATTTTCTGGTAATGCTTCAAAAATAAAAGCAACCAAAATTGCTGAAGACATTGTAACTGCACAACAACAAGATTACAAAGTAAAATTAAACGCAGAATATCAATCTCTTTTAGCAACGCTAAAACAGTTTGTAGAAGGCATTAATTATTACGATTTACAAGGAAAAAATCTAAAAAATGAGATTATAAAAACGGCTAATAGAACTTTTAAAGAAGGTGAAATTGACTTTTTTCAATACATCCAAAGTTTAGAAACTGCCAAAGATATTGAGTTGTCTTATTTAGACAATGTAAATGCTTACAACCAAACTGTTATCACTATCAATCACTTAATTTTAAACAACTTTTAAAATGAAAAACCTATATATACTTTTAATTTCTACACTTTTTTTTGCTTGTGGAAATTCAGAAAAAAATACTGAAACTATAGAAAAAACCTCCGAAAACGAAAATTTAATTCAAATTAGCCAACACCAATTTGAAAAAGAAGGTATGCAATTTGGAACGCTAACAGAACAACCTTTTCATACGGTTGTAAAAGTAAACGGAATGATCGATGTTCCACCAGAAAACAGAGCAAGTGTAAGTACTTTTGTGGGTGGCTATGTATCTAAAATTCCTTTATTAGTGGGCGATAAAATTAAAAAAGGACAATTGGTTGCTAGTTTAACAAATACAGAATTTGTAGAAATTCAGCAAGAATACCAAGAAATTTCAGCACAACTAAACTATTTAAAAAACGAATTTAACCGACAAAAAACATTATTTGATGAGAAAATAACCTCTGAAAAAAATTACTTAAAAGCCGAAAGCACTTACAAAAGTAATCTTGCCGTATTTAATGGTTTACGTCGTAAATTACAGATGATGAACATCAACCCTAAAAATGTAGAAAAAGGACAAATTACAGCTACTATTAATTTATATGCGCCCATTAATGGTTACGTAACGAAGGTAAATGTTAGTAATGGAGCGTTTGTATCTTCTGCAAGTGAGTTGTTAGAAATTGTAAATACAGAACACATTCATTTAGAATTAACGGTTTTTGAAAAAGACATTTTAAAAATTAAAAAAGACCAAAAAATAAAATTTAAAATACCAGAATCTTCAGATAAAACTTTTAATGCAGATGTACATTTGGTGGGAACATCAATTAATAGTGATAGAACTATAAAAGTTCATGGACATTTAGAAAATGAAGATGTAAATTTTATAACTGGCATGTTTGTAGAAGCAGCAATTTTTGTGGATTCAAACAAAAAAATTGCAATGCCCAAAAGTGCAACTTTAAAAAATGACACCCATTATTTTGCATTGGTTTTAAAGGAAGAAAAAAATGAGACGCTTTATTTAGAAAAAGTTTTATTGGAAGTTGGTACTACAAATGAAGATTGTATTGAAATTCTAAATCCAGAGGTATTAAAAAATAAGTCTTTTATCAAAAAAGGGATCTCTTTGTTTAGTGAAATTTAATTTTTTAAAATAAGGCTATATCATTTTAATTATTGTTATTTTTATAAAAAAATAAAACATGAAAAAACTAGCCCTTTTTGTAACAATTGTATTTATTTCTTTAAATATTCTTGGTCAGGAAACCGAAAAAAAATATCCACAAGATCTTAATAAGAAATATGAATTAAAGCTGAATGCCTTTAATTTAATTGTATTTAATTCGTTAGATGTTTCTTTTGAAAAATTAATTAATAAGGATCTCTCTTTTGGAGTTTCACTTTTTTATAATTTTACAGATATTGTAAATGCTGATGTTTATATTAATAGAAAATTTTCTTTAACACCTTATTATCGTTGGTTTTTTAATGAATCTAGATTCGCAAGAGGTTTTTTTGTTGAGGGATTTGGAATGTTAAACACACAACACGATTATTTTTACAATACTAATAACTCAAGCTCAGTAGAGTATCAAACTGGTTTTGCTTTAGGAATTTCTTTAGGTGGCAAATTTGTAACAAAAAATGGTTTTACTACAGAAGTTCTATTAGGTGTTGGTAGAAATCTTATTTCTGAAAAAAATAGAGATGATTTTATAGATACTAATATTGTAGGTAGGTTTAGCATTTCTTTAGGTTATAGATTTTAAGAGATAATTTAGTAAGTTTGTTATAAATTAAAAACAATGAAAAAAATAATTTTAGTTGCTACATTTTTAATAAGTGCTTTTAGTTACGCACAACAAGAAATTAAATTAGATGTTGCAGATGCTATTGGTATAAGAAGTTTAGAGTTTTCCTATGAAACTTATATTAATGATGTAAGTTCTTTTGGAGTTTCTGCTTTATTTAACCTTACCAAGCAAGATGCAAAATTTAGATATAATGAAAACATAATGATGACACCTTATTTTCGTCATTATTTTACCTCAGAAGCACAATGGAATTTCTTTGGAGAAGGTTTTCTGGGAGTCAATACAGGTAAAAAAGAATCTATAGCCGATTCTGGCACTTACGATTTAAAATATACTGATGCTGCTTTAGGAGTTGCTATAGGAAGCAAATACATTGCAGAAGGTGGTTTAACTATTGATGCTTATCTTGGTTTGGGTAGAAATTTATTCGGCTCTAACTCACCAATTTTAGTTCCAAGATTAGGTTTAAATGTTGGTTGGAGATTCTAAATACAACAAAAATAAAAAAGCCAGCTTATGCTGGCTTTTTTATTTTATGATATCACTTCCTCTTTTCTAATTGGAAGATTCTGTATTAAATCTATATATAAGTTTACTTGTTTTTTTAAGTCTTTACGCTCGTAAATAGCATCTAAAAATCCGTGTTCTAATACAAACTCAGACTTTTGGAAACCTTCTGGTAGATCTTTACCAGTTGTGTCTCTTACAACTCTTGGGCCTGCAAATGCAATTAATGCGTTTGGTTCTGCAATATTAATATCGCCCAACATTGCATATGATGCTGTTGTGCCACCTGTTGTAGGATCTGTACATAAAGATATGTAAGGTATTTTAACGTCTGCTAATTGCGCTAATTTAGAAGATGTTTTAACCAACTGCATTAAAGATAAGGATGCCTCCATCATTCTTGCACCACCAGATTTAGAAACCATTAAAAATGGTATTTTATTTTTGATTGCATAATCTATAGCTCTTGCTATTTTTTCTCCAACAACAGAACCCATAGAACCTCCAATAAAAGCAAAATCCATAGCTGCAATCACCAAATCTTTCCCTAAAGATTTACCAACTGCTGTTCTTACAGCATCGTTTAATTTTGTTTTTTCTTGTGCTGCTTTTAAACGATCTGGATAATTTTTGGTGTCTTCAAATTTTAATGGATCTTTAGAGGTTAAACTTTCGTTTAATTCTGTAAACTTATTCTCATCAAAAAATAATTCAAAGTATTCTTTACTACCAATTCTTACATGATAACCATCTTCTGGACTTACATATAAGTTTCTTTTTAACTCTTCTGTATCTATAATTTTACCACTTGGGGTTTTATACCACAAGCCTTTGGGTGTATCTTTTTTATCTTCTGTAGAAGTTTGAATACCTTTATCTGTTCTTTTAAACCAAGCCATATTAAGTATATATTTTAATTTTTTGCTTACTTTTTTAAAGCAATAAATGAGCTACAAATGTAAAAGTTTTTTCTTTAAAAATACTTTTTTAAAGCGTGTCTTTATAAAACACAATTGATTTTATTCCTTATTTGTTCATAAAAAAAGCATTTTGATTTTCAATCAAAATGCTTTTTAAATGTGTAAAATGTGTGTACTATAAAGTATTTACGTTATTTAGGTCTTCAAAAGCTTTCTTTAAACGCGCTTTAAAAGTTTCTTCTCCTAAACGTAACCATTTTCTAGGATCGTAGTGTTTTTTATTTGGTTGATCTGCTCCTTCAGGGTTTCCAATTTGTGTTGCTAAATAATCTGCTTTTTCTTGCATATAGTCACGAATTCCTTCTGTAAATGCAAATTGTAAATCAGTATCAATATTCATTTTAATAACACCATACCCAATAGATTCTCTAATTTCTTCTAGGGTAGATCCAGATCCACCATGAAATACAAAATCAATGTGATTTTCTTCAACCCCGTATTTCTTTGTAATAAATTCTTGAGAATTTTTTAATATTTTTGGTGTTAATTTTACGTTTCCTGGTTTGTAAACTCCATGTACGTTACCAAATGCTGCTGCAATAGTAAATTGTGGAGATACTTTTAATAGTTCTTCGTAAGCATAAGCTACTTCTTCTGGTTGTGTGTATAGCTTAGAAACATCTACATCAGAATTATCTACACCATCTTCTTCTCCACCAGTAATACCTAACTCAATCTCTAAAGTCATCCCCATTTTACTCATTCTTGATAAATAGGTTTTACAGATTTCGATATTTTCTTCTAAAGGCTCTTCAGATAAATCTATCATGTGTGAGCTATAAAGAGGTTTTCCTGTTTCTTCGAAATGTTTTTCTGATGCGTCTAATAAACCATCAATCCAAGGTAATAATTTTTTTGCACAGTGGTCTGTATGTAAAATTACTGGCACTCCATAAGCTACGGCTAATTCATTAATGTGTTTTGCACCTGCTACTCCACCAGCAATTGCTGCCTGTTGCCCATCGTTAGAAAGTCCTTTACCTGCGTTAAACTGAGCACCTCCATTAGAAAATTGAATGATTACTGGAGCGTTTAAATCTCTAGCTGTTTCTAAAACGCTATTAATTGTATTAGAACCGGTTACGTTTACTGCTGGTAATGCAAATCCTTTTTGTTTAGCATAGTTAAAGATATCTTGCACTTCTTTACCTGTTGCTACACCTGGCCTTATATTGTGACTCATAAATTGTGTTTTATATTGTTGATTTTTATTGACCTCAAAAATACTAAAAATAGCTGCTTTTAACTTTGTAGTTTACAAAAAATAACGAAAACGTTATAGACTTTAGTTCCAGTTTTATTAAAAAGGGTAGTTGATACCTATGTTATAAACAGCACTTCCAAAATTAAAGTTTTTAAACCATTTACCTTGCTCTAAATAAGGTTCGTAAGTTTTAAAACCTACATCAAATCTTAAAACAAAAAAGTTTAAATCGTATCTAACTCCTAGGCCTGAGCCTATGGCAATTTCTTTTAAAGAATCAAGACCACTAAATTTAGATGCATCGTCTATAAATTTAGATCTAGAAATATCCCAAATATTTCCAGCATCTAGAAATAGGGCTCCTTTTAAGCTTCCAAAAAGATTGAAACGATATTCTGCACTAGTTAAAAATTTAAAACTTCCTACGTTAAATTCTAATCCAGTGTTTCTACTACCAGGTCCTAACTCATAAGTTTGCCACGCTCTAATATCATTAGAACCACCTGCAAAATAACTTCTTGTAAATGGTATATCTGAATTATCATAAGTAATAATTGCGCCTAAAAAAGATCGAATCCCAAAAACAGCGTTTAATCCAACGTCCCAAAAACGTTTGTATTCTATATCTGTTTTAAAATATTGCGCTAAAGGAATTTTAAACAAGGTTTTTTTACCATTATCATTATAACTATCTGACAATAAACCTAATAAATTTCCAGAGTTTGCGACTCTTGCTTTAAAAAAGGTGAAATTATTGTCTTTAAAATCTATTTGGTTATTATATGTATAAGAATAAGCAAGGATGGGTATTAAAAAATCTGATGTAACTATATTATACCTGTTTTGAATATTTAATATAGTATTATAATCATCAGGATTAGAAGTTTGAAAACCTGTATTGTTACCCTCAACTTCTCTAATAAAGTTTAACGCCTCTGTTGATTGCACATTTAAATCTGTAGATAAAGGAGAAAAATTAGTGCCATTGATTGCATCGTAATTTTGGGCAACAGTATTTAGATTTCTAAATTCTGAACTATAAATATCGAAAAAACGATTTACGTTTAAATTTTGAATATACTGTGTGTTAAAAATCTCTAACTGCATGGTTTTTTTACGATTATACTGCCACCTATAATCAGATAAAAAGGTAAAAGTTTGCCTATCTAAACCAATATTTTTTTGAAAACTAGAACCTAAAGAAAATAAAGTTCTTGGATTCATTCTCTTTGGCACTAATTTGTTTAATCCAAAAGGGGCTAAAAATCTTGGTATTTCTAAAGATGCGTCAGCACCAACCTCCCAACCAGGACCATTTTTAGCATTAAAATAAGAACCTAAAAAAGAAAATTTTAATATTTCTGCGCCTTTAAATGCATTTCTGTTGGTTAATGAAAACTTTGCAGAGGTACCAATTTCTCTAATATTAGAGTGTGTCAATTCTGTTTCGAAACCTAAGGTGTATTTATCTCTTGGAGATAAAAATATATTCATGCTTAAAGCATCCTCTGTATCTAATATTGGTCTAAAATTTATATTAGTTGACTTAAAATTTTTAAGTGACTTTAGGTGATTTCTAGTTAAATTACTTAAAGTGTCTTTATAAATATCACCTGGTTTAAAAAAAATAGACTGTGCTAAATACTTAGGGTTGTATTTTAATTTTTGATGCGCTAAAAAATTGATTCCTTTGTATTGTAGGGTATCTTGATATACTTTGCCTTTTTGCGTGTAAGAATAATCTGTTACAACATTGATTTCTTTTATTGTATGTACTTTATAATCTCTTTTAACGTATTTATTGTTTACTTCTTTAAAACGATCTTTCGCTATTAAAAACGCTACATTTATTTTATGGTCTGTTCTAGTAGAATCTACATAAAAGCCTAATGCAGCTTCAGAAAAATAATAAACACCATTGTTTTTAAAGAGTTTAACTACGTTTTTGGCTTCGTTTCTAAAAACTTTATCATTGTATTGAGCTCCTTTTTTTAATAAACTTGTTGTTTTAGAAGCTTTATAGATAGAATCTAAAACAGGCGATTCTATATGTACTTTTATCGTATCTAATAAAGTAGGTTTTCCTAACGTTACATGATAGTCTACAGTGGCTTTTTTATTACTATCCCTATTAATAGTTTCCTTTACTTTAGAATCGAAATATCCTTTATTTTTATAATAAGCCCATAAATTATCTGCGGTTCTTTTTACTTTATTTTCGTTAACTATAACTGGGCTATCATAACTTAAAAACCAATTATTTAAGTTTATAAATGTGTTTGCGTAGGCAATACTTTGTTTTTCTGAAAAAATATTTTTTATAAATTTATATTTATTAGGATTTTCCTTTCCCCATTCTGATGGGGTTTTTGCCTTATCATGATTGCCTAAATTATGAAAATACAAACCAAAAGGTAAATTTAAAAACCTGGAATTGGGTTTTTGAAGAATATACTTCTGAAGCTCTGAGCTTTTATTTCTAACACTGTCCACATAAATATAATTTTGTGTAAGCATGTGTTTATCTTCTGCAACATGTTTTGTAGAGTTACACGCGCTTAAAAACAAAAAGAATAAAAAGTAAAAAGAAAGTTTTTTCATTACTTTAGCAATACATTCAACCTCAAAAATAACATTTTTCAAGCGTTTATTTATAAATAGATACATTTAATGAGTATTTCTAAAAATCAACTAAAATTAATAACAAGTTTATCGCAAAAAAAGTATAGAGAAAAGCATCAATTATTTATTGCTGAAGGTATAAAAGTGGTAAACGAATTGCTAAATTCTAACTTTACAGTATATAGCCTATTTTGTACCGAAAATTTTGAAACAATGACAGCTGTAGATAAAATTACAATTGTTTCCGAAAATGAGTTAAAAAAAATTAGCTCTTTAAAAACGCCAAATAAAGTTTTAGCTTTATTTAAAATACCCGAAAAAAAATCACCTAAAAGTTCAGGTTTAATTGTTGCTTTAGATGTTATAAACGATCCGGGAAACCTGGGTACCATTATTCGTTTATGCGATTGGTTTGGTGTGCAACAATTAATTTGCTCTAAAGACACTGTAGATTGCTATAATAACAAAGTTGTACAAGCAAGTATGGGCTCTTTAACTAGAGTTACCATCAATTATGTAGACTTATATGATTATTTAAAGGATACAAAATTACCTACTTTTATTGCAGATATGAATGGAGAAAATATTTACAAAAGCGACTTACCTAAAGAAGGTGTTTTAATAATGGGAAATGAAGCTAATGGGGTTTCTGAAACAATTAAAAAATTAATTTCTCATACAATTTCTATCCCAAGATTTGGAGAAACACAAGAAACTGAAAGTTTAAATGTAGCGACTGCTACTGCAATTTTATTGAGTGAGTTTTCTAGAAATAAAATTTAAAAATCTTAAACTTTAAAACTTTTAACTTTAAATTTACTCGAAAGCAAAATTTAAAAATATACCTCTAGTTCCCATAAAATTAATAGGTGATGTCCATTGACTGTTTGGATCATCATCGTATTTAATTTCGTTGTTAAATGCAAAAAAACCACGAATGGAAGGAGAAAATTTAAAGTAATACAAGTAGAAATCTAGACCTATACCAACTTCGTACATAAAGTTGTGGGTTGTCATTCTAAATTGTCCTGCAGAGTTATCATCTTGATTTGCCTCGTTACTAGAAAAGTTGTAGTTGTAAGAAACACCCGTTAATAAATAAGGACGTATATTTTTATACCTATCTGTACTAAATTTAAAAACCAACGGTATGTGTAAATAAGTAGATCCAATTTCTCTAATACTATCTTGTGGGTTAGATGATGTGTTTAGATGATTGAACAGTATTCTTTTAGAATTACTTACCAAACCTGGTTCTAGACGTAAATTTAAGTTTTTATGTAATTTAAAATCTGCTATTAAACCCACATTAAAACCTGCTGTTGGTTCTACCGTTATGTTGGCATCTGTAACATTACTTTCTCTTAGGTTTAGTTTAAAATCGTTTTGATTTATCCCAAAATAAAAACCATAATGCAAAGGTTTTCTATCAAAAGTAGGTAAATATTCTACACGTTCACTTTGCGCATAAAATGAAATGCTTGTTATCAAAAAAAAAGAAAAAAACAGACTTCTTTTACTCATAATTACTTACGTGCTGTGTAAATTGTAGCAACACCAAAAGTTACAGGATTATCTTCTGTATGTGTAAACCCATTTTTTCTCAAAATATTGTTAAAGGACTCTCCAAAAGGAAAAGAATTTGCAGTTTCAGACAAATAAGAATAAGCTGCTTTATCTTTAGAGAATAATTTACCAACTATTGGCAAAAATACACTTGTATATAATTTATAACCTTGTTTGAATGGAAATTTTGTTGGGTTTGAAGTTTCTAAAATTACCAAAACACCAGTAGGTTTTAAAACTCTAGCAATTTCTTTTAAACCTTTATCTAAGTTAGCAAAATTCCTAACTCCAAAAGAAACTGTAATGGCATCAAAAGTATTGTCTTCAAATGGCATTTCTTCAGAATCTCCAACTACCATTTCTATTTTATCTGATAGCTTTGCTCTAGCTATTTTTTGCTTGCCAACTTCTAACATACCTTCAGATATATCTAAACCAACAATTCTATCTGGGTTTAAATTAGACATCATTAATGCTAAATCTCCAGTACCAGTTGCAATGTCTAAAATTTGTTTTGGATTGTTTTTGCTAACAATTTCAACAACTTTTTTACGCCATTTTACATCAATCCCTAACGAAATTACTCTATTTAAACCATCGTAATTACCAGAAATAGTATCAAACATTTGTGCTACCTGTTCTTTTTTACCTAATGCTGAATCTTTGTATGGGTTTATTTTTTCTGCTGACATATTGTTTTGGTTTCGGCTTAAACTTGTTTTTAACCATTTATTGCCACAACTTCATTAATTTGATTAGGCAACATTTCTTTTAACAAATTTTCTATTCCGTTTTTTAAAGTTGCTGTAGATGATGGGCAACCACTGCAAGCACCTTGTAAAATTACGCTTACTACTTTGTTTTGCTCATCATAAGATCTAAAGGCAATATTACCTCCATCACCGGCTACTGCTGGTTTTATATATTCGTCTAAAATATCTACAATTTGTGCTGCAGTACCTTCTAAAGCTATGGTTGGTTTTACAGCCTTATTTTCTGCTGAAGTTATAGCTTCTTCTTTTGGTAATTCTTTAATGATAATTTTACCTGCTGCTAAATATTCTCTTATAAAAGTTCTTACTTCTCCGTAAACCTCATCCCATTCTACCATATCATATTTTGTAATAGATATGTAATTGTCTGAGATAAAAACTTGTTTTACAAACGGAAAATTAAAAATAGCTTGCGCTATAGGCGATGACGCACTTGCTTCATCTATATTTTTAAATTCTACATCTGTTTGTGTTAATGCTTTATTGGTACCAAACTTCATTACTGCTGGGTTTGGCGTAACTTCTGCATATACTTCTATAGCTTGTTTTTTAGAGGTTGTTTGCTCGTTTACAACTGCATTACCATCATTTACATAAGCTGCTATTTGTTCTCTAACTTCTTCTTGAACCTCTTTCCACTCCACGATATCAAAGCGTTGTATGGCAATAAAATTGGCAGTTACAAATACCTTTTTTACAAATGGTAAATAAAACAATTGTTGTGCTAAAGGAGAGTTTTTAGCTTCATCTATATTATTAAATTCGTAACTACCTCCATTAATTAAAACACTAGTACTGTTGTATTTAATAATAGTATTATTGGTTGTTTCTTGTATTGTTATTTTAGTTTTTGACATCTGCTAAAAATTGAATTACAAAATTAAGGCAAAAAAGATAAAAACTATTGTATAATTGAGATAAACTTTAAGACGTTACTTTAATGATTTTTTACAACCATTTAAGCAACGTCTTAATCATAAATTTTGTTTATTCTTTTTATAGATTGATGGTTACAGTACCTGTAAAAACTTTATTACTAATTGCCAACTCTGTAGAATTTACAGAGGGAAACTGTGGGTACGAATTATAGAAAGCGGTTCTGTTATTATCGCTGTAAGAAAAATCTATTTTAAAGTTACCAAAGTTATAACCTCCACCAAAAGAATAGCCCTGTAAATTATCTGAATCTAAAGCTGTTTTTAATGGATCTTGTTCAAATTTATAACCTCCTCTAACGCTAAATCTATCAAAACGCCATTCTGTACCAATATTTAATGCATAGACATTTCTTAACTCATTTTGAAAAAACTGATTTTCTCCATAAAAATCTGCATCAGATAAATTCATATTTGTAAAATTTTTGTTTGAATAATCTACACTTAACAAACCACTTTTACCAAAAATTAAGGCAGCACTTGCTGTTAATTTACTTGGTGTTTTTAGCCTATAAATAAAATTTTGAGACGGAAAATTTCCTCCAGCAGTATTATCATATATAACATTGTCATTACTTACAACAATTTCTGTATCGCCCATATAACCTTCATTATTTACAATATTAGATTCTTCTAAAACTTCTGTAAACCATGTGGGTGTTTGGTAAGACAAACCAAATCTAAAGTTTTTACTTGCTTTGTAAATAAAACCGGCGTTTAAAGAAACTCCTGCACCAGTTACAAAATTTTCTTGATAAAAATTAGCATCTAATGTATTACCATTTCCATCATTATTAAATTCTGTTAAAGTAGCACGTTGTCTAAAATTTAAATCGTAAAAATTTAAACCACCACCTACATATAATTTATTTTGATGAACCGCAGAAAAAGCTATACTTACTTCATTTAATTCTCCTGTGTAATTATTCCGGAAACGTTGTTCTTCTGCTACATTATAATCTATAGCTGATGTGTTATTATCTAAAGGAAAATCTCTAAAAGTTGCAATACCACTATTACCAACAGCACTAAACCCGTTGTTAAAATCTTTTTTCATTCTATAATTAAAACCTATGGCAAATTTTTCCCATTCAGAATTATAAGCACTTTTAAAAACTAATACTGCACCCGCTTGCGTTAAATTAAAAAATTGGTTTTGGTTATTTCTAGAAGTACCATAATAATTACTAGTAATATCTGTATTTCTAGAATTAAAACTACCAGAAAAAGCACTATTATTAAAAACAGCTATACCTGCTGGGTTTATATTTATTGAAGAAATATCTCCACCTAATGCTCCAAAAGCACCACTCATAGACGTAAAACGTGCTGTACCATTTGCATCATTTTCAGAGAACAATAATGCCAAATCTTGATATCCTAATGATTGCGAAAAAGATGTAAGAGTTACTGCGAACAAAATCAAAAACGTTATTAATTTTTTCATTTTTATGCTTTATTAGATTATAATTAAATGTTTAATTTCTTCTTCTAGATGAAGATGAACTTCTTGTAGAAGAACTTCTACTACTTGTTGCTCTTGAAGAAGAGCTACTAGAAGTTGAAGGCCTGTATGAACTAGTGCTTCTTGTAGAACTAGATGTAGAAGGCTTGTAAGTACTTCTACTATTAGTAGCATTTCTATTAACACTACTTATATTATTCCTTCTTCTAGAACTAGATGACGAACCCCTAGAACTGCCCGAACTTCTTCTTGTAGAAGATGAACTTCTTCGTGTGCTAGAAGATGATCTTCTAGTTGTATTACCAGAGCTTCCTCCAGTGGTTGACGAACTTCTTCTTGTTGTAGTAGAACTTCTCCTAGTTGGATTAACAGTTCTAGAGTTCCTCCTTACGGTAGATGAATTATACCTAGAAGTACTTGTACTTCTTCTTGAACTTATAGGAGATCTTCTAGTAGTAACTCCATTTCTTCTTGTACTATTATTATAGGCAACTCTTCTTCCAAAAGTTGTATTTCTAATATATCTATCATTAAATCTATTATTTCTACCCCAGTTGTTATAACCTCTGTTCCAACCCCAATTGTCCCAGCCCCAGCCTAAAGCAAAGTTGTTATGGTATGGGTACCAATAAGGATTCCAGCCCCATCTATTTCTAAATCTCCAATCATTCCAACCCCAATGATTCCATCCGAAGTTATTATAGCCCCACATTCCAAAAGCTGGATTGTAAAAATTATTCCAGTATGGATCTACGACATTTACATTTACAATAACGTCATTAGAGTTATTTCCCCAAGATGGGTTTGTATTATAATTTAAACCATCTTCTACATATAGAGTATCTGCAGTATGATATGTATCTACGTCTGTAAAAATATCATTATTATTTACATTCTCTAAACGCTCAAGTTCTTGTGTAAAATAATTAGTGTTGTAGTCTTCATATTCTCTTTCATTTACAACAATAACTTTTTTTGTGGGTCGGTCATCTCCATAAATACCATCATCATTATATACACTTTGATAAGTACCACAAGAAACAAGCAACAAATTTGCTATTATAAATAATGCTACTGAATTAAATCTGTTATTTTTATGTGATAATTTCATATTTTTTTGTTTTAAGAGAAACAGTAACGAAATAAATGTTATCAAAAAATTAAAACTTTACTTGGTCTATAACCTTTTTGTAGTAGTTTTGCATTGATTTTGCGGGACACAAAAACTATATAACATTAATTTCAGTATAAATATAACAACATTTGTGCCAAACTTTTAATTATGGGTAAACATTTAACAAAAAGAACAGAAGACTATTCTAAGTGGTATAATGAGCTAGTTGTAAAAGCAGATTTAGCAGAAAACTCGGCTGTAAGAGGCTGTATGGTAATAAAACCCTATGGTTTTGCTATTTGGGAAAAAATGCAAGCTGAACTAGATAAAATGTTTAAAGAAACAGGTCATGAAAATGCTTATTTTCCGCTTTTTGTACCCAAAAGTTTGTTTGAAGCTGAAGAAAAAAATGCAGAAGGTTTTGCAAAAGAATGTGCTGTTGTTACACATTATAGACTACAAAATGATCCTGATAATGAAGGGAAATTAAGAGTAGATCCAGAAGCAAAATTGGAAGAAGAATTAGTAGTTAGACCAACATCAGAAGCTATTATTTGGAATACATATAAAGGATGGATACAATCTTATAGAGACTTACCTCTGTTAATAAACCAATGGGCAAATGTTGTACGTTGGGAAATGAGAACACGTTTATTTTTAAGAACTGCAGAATTTTTATGGCAAGAAGGTCACACAGCACACGCAACCAAAGCAGAAGCTGTTACAGAAGCTAAACAAATGCAGGAAGTTTATGCAACGTTTGCAGAAAACTTTATGGCAATGCCTGTAATTAAAGGTATTAAATCTGATAGTGAACGTTTTGCTGGAGCAGAAGACACCTATACAATAGAAGCGTTGATGCAAGATGGTAAAGCATTACAAGCAGGAACAAGTCACTTTTTAGGTCAAAATTTTGCCAAAGCTTTCGATGTAAAATTTACTTCTAAAGAAGGAAAACAAGAACATGTTTGGGCTACTTCTTGGGGTGTATCCACACGTTTAATTGGTGGTTTAATTATGACGCATTCTGATGATGCAGGTTTGGTTTTACCTCCAAAATTAGCACCAATACAAGTTGTAATTGTGCCAATTTATAAAGGTGAAGACCAGTTAGAAGAAATTTCTGAAAAAGTACATGTTTTTACAAAAGAATTACGCAAAAAAGGCATTTCTGTAAAGTTTGACAACAGAGATACTTTTAGACCTGGTGCAAAATTTGCTGAATATGAGTTAAAAGGAGTGCCTGTTAGAATTGCTATTGGAAAAAGAGATTTAGAAAATAACACTGTAGAAATTGCTAGACGAGATACTTTTGAAAAACAAACAGTATTGCAAGACAATTTAGTAAATGTTGTGAGTTCTTTATTAGAAGAAATTCAGGAAAACTTATTTCAAAAAGCAATAGACTTTAGAAAAAAACATACTACTGTTGTAGATAATTTTAAAGAATTTGAAAAAGCGATAAAAAAGAAAGGTGGTTTTGTATCTGCTCATTGGGACGGTACTGAGGAGACAGAAAATCGAATAAAAGAATATACAAAAGCAACCATTAGATGCATACCAAATGACACTAAAGAAGAAAACGGAACCTGTGTTTTAACAGGAAAACCATCAACAAAAAGAGTTCTTTTTGCAAAGGCATATTAATTTTTTAAAAAAAATTAAAAAATAATTGCAGAATTTAAAAAACGTTGTATATTTGCATCCGCAATTGAGAGATATTTAATTGTTATGGTCCGTTCGTCTAGGGGTTAGGACGCCAGGTTTTCATCCTGGTAACACGGGTTCGATTCCCGTACGGACTACAAAGTTTTAATAAAAAAACGAATAAAAGAAATTATGGCAAATCATAAGTCAGCATTAAAAAGAATTAGAAGTAACGAAGCTAAAAGGTTACGTAATAAATATCAGCATAAAACTACAAGAAATGCTATAAGAGACTTACGTTCTATTGAAGATAAGAAAGATGCAGCAGGAAAATTAAACACTGTTATTTCTATGTTAGATAAATTAGCAAAAAACAACATTATTCATAAGAATAAAGCTGCTAATTTAAAGTCTAAATTAACAAAACATGTTGCTGCATTGTAGTAACAAATAAAATTATTATAATTTAAAAGCTCTGAATTTAATTCAGAGCTTTTTTTTTGTAGTAGTATTTTTAAAAAACCACAAATTACCAATCGTAATTTTTATGTGCATCTAATCTAATAAATATAAACAGTAAGATAGTAAAACCCCAAAGCGATGAACCACCATAGCTAAAAAACGGTAAAGGGATTCCTACAGTTGGCAACAAACCTATCACCATACCAATATTAACAATCACATGAAAAAAGAGAATTGAAGCTAGACCATAGCCATAAATTCTACCAAACTTATTGGTGTGTGTATCTGCTAAATAAATAATTCGATAAAGCATTAGCATAAATAATAAAATTACAGAGGTTGTGCCAAGAAACCCCCACTCTTCTCCTATAACACTAAATATGTAATCTGTATGTTGTTCTGGTACAAAATCTCCCTGAGTTAAATCTCCTTTTAAAAAGCCTTTACCTGTAAAACCACCAGAACTAATTGTTAATTCTGATTGATACGAATTGTACCCAATACCTTGATTGTCTTTTTTAAGACCTAAAAGTATCTCGAAACGATCTCTATGATGCTGTTTAAATAGATTGTTATAAGTGAAACCTGTACCTAAAATAAAAATACCTATTATTAAATATATTCCTAATATTTTATACCAATTAAAACGAAAAAATCGCTTTCCCCCTCTATATAACGCATACCCTGAAAATAGAGTAATGATAGAAAATAACGAAACTAAAACCCATTTGACACCCAATAGAATTGTTAAGAGAAACAAGACAATTATAGTAACACCTAGTAAAATGTAATTTAAGGTTAAACCTTCTCTATTTAAAACAAAAAAGAAGGCGAAATAAATTATGGCAGAACCTGCATCTGGCTGTAACATGATTAAAAAAGCTGGAATAAATATAATGACAAAAGCCTTTATTTGATTTTTAATCAACTTAAAATTATATTGTCTATCACTTAATAATTTTGCCACAGCTAGAGCTGTAAAAGCTTTTACAAATTCTGAAGGCTGCAAACCAATTACACCGAAATTATACCAAGAAGTTGCGCCATTTATTTTTTTTCCGAAAAGAAACAATCCAACAAGAGAAATCAATGAAACAACATAGAGAACACTTGCAAATTTTTCGTAAAATTTAGCGTTAAAAAAAAGAATTATAATAATTAAAGGAATTGCTAAACAGATAAAAATAAGTTGTTTCCCATATTTTGTAGAAAAACTTAACAAAGGTTCAATATCTTCTGTTTTAGAAGCCGAATAAATATTTAGCCAACCAAAACCAACTAATACAGCAAAGATAAGTACTAAAAACCAATCTATACCCGCAAAAATATTATTTCGTTCCTGACGCAATTTCTTTAGTTTTTGGTATTAATTTATCGTATTCTGATTGTAAGCTCATTGCGAACATATTTTGCTCTCTATATTTTGTTTTTTCGGAAACCTCTCCATTTAAATACTTTTCTATCAATAAACTTGTAATTGGTGCAGCAATTGTAGAGCCATAACCACCATTTTCTACAAAGATAGCAAGGGCAATTTTTGGGTTTTTCTTAGGAGCAAAAGCTACTAAAATAGAATGATCTGCTAATTGTTCTTTTACACCATTTATAATAGCAAAATTTTCTGAGGTCCCTGTTTTTCCGCAAATTTCAATTCCTTTTACTTGACTCCATTTACCTGTTCCTGTTTTAAATACCTCGTGCATTGCTTCAACTACAGGCTTAAAATGCTCTTTAGCTATGGTGGTTTGTTTTTTTACAGTATAATCAGCTTGTGTAATAGGAGAATTATTAACTTTTTTTAAAATATGAGGTGTGTAAAAATAACCTCTATTAGCAATTGCAGCTGTAAAGTTTGCCAATTGTATGGGGGTTGTTAAAACTTCTCCTTGCCCAATTGCATTCGATATTGTTGAAGAACCATTCCACCTATAATTTAATCTTGCATCGTAATAATCTCCGCTAGGTATTAGCCCTGGACTTCCAGCGGGTAAATCATATCCTAAATAATTGCCCAAACCAAAACTTTTTACATGTTTACTCCAATTATTTAAACCTTTGGTTGGTTGATTGTTTTTTTCTACAATTCTTTTATAAGTATTAGAAAAATAACTATTACAGGATTTTGCTATGGCAGTAGTTAGAAAAATTTTTCTTCCATAAATCTCACAATGACACTTCATGTATTCATTTTTTCTACCTCCGTATCTATAGCCACCATTACAGTAAACTCCAGTATTCTTATTAATAACACCTTCTTGTAAGCCAATTAAGGCATTCATCATTTTAAATGGAGAACCAGGAGGATACGCTGCTAATAAGCCTCTATCATATGCAGGTCTACTAATAGTGTCATTAAATAAAAGTACCGAATTTTTTGATCGTTTTCTACCTACTAACATGTTTGGATTGTAGGTAGGGGCTGTTACCAAAGCTAAAATTTCTCCAGAAGAAGGTTCTATTGCTACAATACCACCTCTTTTACCTTTCATTAATTTTTGTGCATACTGCTGTAATTCTATATCTAAAGTTAAAGTTAGGTCCTTTCCATTTTCTGCTAAAGTGTCTTGCTCTCCATTTTTATAAGAACCTGTAACTTTATTTAAATTATTTCTTTTAAAATATTTTTTACCTTTTCTACCTCTTAAATACTGTTCGTATTGTTTTTCTATGCCGTCTTTACCTATTAATTCACCTGCTTGGTAGTAATCACTTTTTTTTGCCAAAGCTTCATTTACTTCGCCAATATACCCTAAAACATTAGCCGCAGCATTTATGGGGTAGTCTCTTATAATTCTTTTTTGAATGTAAAAACCTTGAAAATTATGTAACTTTTCTTGTAGAAAGGCAAAATCTTCTTTTGCTAGTTGCTTTAAAAAAACAGAAGGTAAATAAGGTGCATAATTGTTCGCTTTTTCAAATCTATGTAAAAAATCTTCTTTAGAAATTCTTAAAAGATTACAAAACTCTAGGGTATCTAATGGTTGTACTTGATTGGGTTGCACCATAACATCATAAGAAAGTTGATTTGCTACCAATAACTTTCCGTTTCTATCGTAAATATATCCACGTTCTGGATAATCGTACTCGATTTTTACTGCAGCACTCTGTATGGGATCATAATTATCTCTACTTAAAATTTGAAGTTGAAATAAACGTCCTATAAAAACCAAACACACAACTGTGATTAGAAAATAAAGTAAAAAACCTTTTTTCATTATTGTTTTTTAGTAAAAATAAACGTTGCTATGAAATATAATACTAACGTAAAAACACTTGAAAAAAGTGTATTTAATACTACGTTAGTAATATTTTGAAAACTAAAGTTAGCAAAAGTAAATAAGATAAAATGATGAATTATTGTTAAAGTTACCACATAGTTAAAAACTTTACCAAAAGACTCTGTATGAATATCGAAAAATGGATAATCTGCCTCGTATTTTCTAAAATATAACTTTATAAAAAACAATCTAACATAAGCAATAAATAAGATTGCAAATGCATGTATACCTCCAGAATCTGAAAATATATCTAAACCTAAACCTAGTAAAAAAGCTAACAATAAAAATAAGAATCTGTTTTTATTTAAAGGGAATAAAAACACAAAAGCAATATATAAATAAGGATTTACGTAACCTAAAAACAAAATATTATTTAATACAAATACTTGTAAAAATAATAGAATCAAAAACAATAGTGTAAAATAGACTATTTTATTCATTGTTTGTATTTTCTAAAGTTTCTAACTCTAATTTATGTAAGTTTTTAATTACATAAACTGGCCCCAAATTACTCATATCATTAAACAACTTAACATCTATACTATTATTTACGGTACTTGTATTATTTACTTTGATGACAGACCCAATTAAAATTCCCTCTGGAAAAATAGCAGACCTACCTCCTGTTTCTATGGTATCGCCCACTTTTATAGGCGCTTGTCTTGGTATATCTATAAGCTGAACAACATTGTAGTTTTCTCCATTCCATTTTAACGACCCAAAGTAGCGGTTGTTTTTTAAACGCGCGTTTATACTACTATTTTTATTTAAAATTGATTGCACCCGTGTATAATTACTAGTAGAATTATCTGTAATTCCAATAATTCCTTTACTATTTATAACCGCCATTTCTCTTTGTAAACCTTGCTTTTTACCCTTATTTATAGTTAAAAAGTTAAAAGCATTTGCATAACTATTTTTTATAATATCTGCATTTAAAAAGGTATATTTTTGAAAATACAAAGTAGCGTCTACTATAGCGGAGTCTTTATTTAAGCTTACAATATTTTTAAGCTCTAACAGATTTCGTAAGTGCGTATTTTCCTCTAGAAGAATTTTATTTTCTGACTTTAAACTAAAGTAATCAGAAATGTTGGCAACTTGAGAATATAATCCACCAGAAATGGCATTGGCAGAATTTACAAATTTACTTTTTTGAAAACTAAGATTATTAAACGTAATTGCTAAAGCAATGAATTGCAACAACAAAAAGAATAAAAAATATTTAAACTTTTGAAAAAAGTAAATAAGTTGTTGCATTTTTTAAACGAGTAGGTTTTTATTTCATTAATACATTTTTGTATTTATCTAACTCTTTTAAAGCAATACCTGTACCACGAACCACAGCTCGTAAAGGGTCTTCTGCTACATAAACTGGTAAATCTGTTTTACGAGATAACCTTTTATCTAACCCCCTTAACATAGAGCCACCTCCTGCTAAATAAATACCTGTATTGTAAATATCAGCAGCTAGTTCTGGTGGTGTTTTAGACAAAGTTTCCATGACAGCGTCTTCTATTCTAAGAATAGATTTGTCTAGAGCTTTTGCAATTTCTCTATAAGAAACTTGTACTTGTTTTGGTTTACCACTTAGTAAATCTCTACCTTGAACTAACATGTCTTCTGGTGGATTTTCTAAATCTTCTGTAGCTGCACCGATACTTATTTTTATTTTTTCTGCGGTAGTTTCCCCAACATATAAGTTATGTTGCGTACGCATATAATACATAATGTCGTTGGTAAATAAATCTCCCGCCACTTTTACAGACTGATCACAAACAATACCTGCTAGAGCAATTACAGCAATTTCTGTTGTACCTCCACCAATATCTATAATCATATTTCCTTTTGGCTCCATTATATCTACCCCAACACCAATTGCAGCTGCCATCGGTTCGTAAATTAGATAAATTTCTTTGGCATTCATGTGTTTTGCAGAATCACGAACGGCTCGTTTTTCCACTTCTGTAATTCCAGAAGGAATACAAATTACCATACGCAAAGCTGGAGGAAACAACTTCTTTTTAATTGATGGAATTTGCTTTACAAACTCTTTAATCATCTCTTCAGAGGCCTGAAAATCTGCAATTACACCGTCTTTTAACGGACGAATTGTTTTGATGTTTTCATGGGTTTTTCCTTGCATTAAATTGGCTTCTCTACCAATTGCAATGATTTTTCCGCTAATTCTATTTCTTGCAACAATTGAAGGACTGTCTATAACCACTTTTCCATTGTGAATTATCAACGTGTTTGCGGTCCCTAAATCAATCGCAATATCTTCCGTCATGAAATCAAAAAAACCCATAAAATATCTTTGTTGTATTATTTTAACTACTGTATTACAAACTTACTAAATTTCTGATTGTAAATACACTATAAATTATTAATGTTTAAAATGTCTTGTACCTGTCATTACCATAGACAAATTATTCTCATTACAATAATCTACACTTAATTGATCTTTTATAGATCCACCAGGTTGTATCACACTTTTTACACCAGCCTTGCCAGCAATTTCTACACAGTCTGGAAATGGAAAAAATGCATCACTTGCCATTACTGCACCATTTAAATCAAATTTAAAACTAGTTGCTTTTTCTATGGCTTGGTTTAAAGCGTCTACTCTACTTGTTTGTCCTGTACCACCTGCTAATAACTGTTTGTTTTTTACTAAAATAATGGTATTTGATTTTGTGTTTTTACAGAGTTTAGATGCAAACAACAAATCTTCTAACTGGCTATCTGTTGGTTTATGGTTGGTTACGTATTTTAAATCTTCTAATTGATCTGTTACGTTGTCTTTATCTTGTACTAAATTACCATTTAAACAAGTTCTTATTGTTGTTTTTGGTAAGGCAACATCTTTCTGAATTAATATAATTCTATTCTTTTTTCCCTTTAAAATTGATAAAGCTTCATCTGAATAACTTGGCGCAATAACTACCTCACAAAATAAGGTATGAATTTCTTCTGCAGTTGCAGCATCAATTTGTGTGTTTGCAATTAAAATACCACCAAAAGCAGAAACTGGATCTCCAGCTAAAGCATCTACATAGGCTTGTTTTATAGTATCTCTTTGAGCAAAACCACAAGCATTATTGTGTTTTAAAATGGCAAAAGTTGGTGCTTCTCCTTTAAATTCCTCAATTAAATTTACAGCAGCATCTACATCTAGTAAGTTGTTATAACTTAATTCTTTACCATGCAACTTATCAAACATATCTTCTAGATCGCCAAAGAAATATCCTTTTTGATGAGGGTTTTCACCATAACGTAAAACTTGTGCTTTTGTTTCGCTAACTTTTAACGCTGGTTCTTCTTCTGCATTAAAATAATTAAAAATTGCAGTATCGTAATGAGAAGAAATATTGAAAGATTTTGCAGCAAATTTCTTTCTTTGAGCAATAGTAGTTTTTCCTTTACTTTCTGATAAGATTGTTAGAAAATCATCATATTGATCCATAGAAGAAACAGTAAACGTATCTTTAAAGTTTTTAGCTGCGGCTCTAATTAAAGAAATACCGCCAATATCTATTTTTTCTACAATATCTTGCTCAGAAGCGCCAGAAGCTACTGTTTTTTCAAACGGATATAAATCTACAATTACCAGATCTATTTGCGGAATATCATATTCTTTTAACTCAGCAACATCACCTGCGTGATCTTGTCTGTTTAAAATACCACCAAAAACTTTTGGATGTAATGTTTTTACTCTACCTCCTAAAATAGAAGGATAAGAAGTAACATCTTCTACTGGAACAACAGAAATACCAAGATCTTTGATAAATTTCTCTGTACCTCCTGTAGAATAAATTGTTACGTTTAATTCGTTTAACTTTCTCACAATTGGCTCTAAACCATCTTTGTGAAATACTGAAATTAATGCAGATTTAATTGTTTTTGAAGTGCTCATTTAGTGTTGTGTTGTTAAGCACACAAATTTAGTAAATTGAACCTACTAAGACAATAAAAGATAGTAACAAAAATCAAAAGTAATTAACATCTATTGCACTTATACTTTTGTTTTAAAGTTTTCTACCAAAGGTGAATAGTTTCTCACTTATTTTTTCTTTTTTGCCTATGGTAAATATTATAAATCTATAACTTTATTATAAAATTGTTGACACTTTTTTACAAACGTATTCTAAAAGTTCTTCGTCCTTTGTTGTAAAAGTGTTTGCTGTATGTGAATCTATATCTATTTGTCCAATATTTTC